>Ga0208647_1000005_pt1 | contig 288072 bp, 226 predicted proteins | sample AntAceMetag02UKA_FD_184765 | JGI IMG/M metagenome (GOLD analysis project Ga0208647, IMG submission 184765) | Saline lake microbial communities from Ace Lake, Antarctica - Antarctic Ace Lake Metagenome 02UKA (SPAdes) (version 2) | ecosystem: Environmental > Aquatic > Non-marine Saline and... | reverse complement strand
AATGGCTTGAGAGAGCTGTTTCTTGTGATCTAGACAATGAAAATATTAATTTATCCGTGAAATGAATCAATAATGCCTCGAAAGACCGAAAAAGACACTCTTGCAACCATATTCTCACACAGCCTCTTCAGTCAGGTGGATGCAAGAACAAGTATCACAAGTGAACCGTTTAAACGGTTTTTTTGGGGTTCCGTTGCATTAAACACACCAGACTCCAGCCTACACTCCGCTCAAGGAGCTACGGCCTGGCAGGAAAGTCTGGTGTTAGCGCACTGGATTACGGAAATCAATAGTTGAGGGTTATTAATAGCGCCTCTTTGTTTTTCAGCCAGTTCTCCGAGAGGGTACTATGCCTGGGTAATTCAAGGGTGATGGTGGGGATATATCGTTCCTTGCCCGCGTAGGTCCCAAATGAACCTGGTGTAGCGTACCCTATATCTGAATCCACGGGATAATTGTTGAAACTGGCCATGGCTTTTGCCAATTCTAATGCTGGACCATCATAATTCACCACTTCCAGGGGGGCGTGAACCGAGATGATTCGCTGAGGGGTGTATTTCTCAAGCAAGTCTATGACGATCTGTGTCTCCAGTTCTGAGGCGGGAGATAAACCTGGGAAATTGCCCTTTGATCTATGATCCGTTGTCCAGTTTGCTGTTGGGAAGTTGCGATTCACATCTACCCCATTGGCATTTCGTCGGGTCGCTTTCACCAGACCATCAGGATTCAGAACTGGAACAACGAGCACCCTTGAAGTCAAACTGTCATGGTGTTCCCTCCAGAGATATTCTGAGAATCTGTGGACGAGTTGAACCCCAGATATCTCCGAGCCATGAAAGCCTCCAAAGATCAGGGTAGTACTGTCCCCTTCTCCCAACTCAAGCAGGAAAATCTCTCTCCCCTCAACAGATTCTCCCAGGACGCTCCAGGGGATACTGCTCTCGGTGATCTGGGTATAGACTGATTTGCCCAGTTTCCTTTTCTGATAGGATTTTAAGTAGCTCGAACAATCAGAGATCAAGAGAACCAATAACAAAGTAAATGTGAACTTTAAGTATTTACTCAAGGCAGAATTCACCCCTATTGTGATTTCCAGTCTTTGAAACGAATGTTGGCGGGTTCATGCTCAGCCCCCGCTCGTTCCTCAAGTTTTTCTGCCAGCCATTGGAACCACTCCAGGATCTGCTCCTGTGATTTTTCATCCCGCTCGGCGTAAATCCATGAACTGAGTCTCTTCCAAAGCGTGATGGTGATACCGCCGATCAATTGCTCCACGGCTGCAATGGGTATCACCCCTCGATAAACCAATACACCTGTTGACTCAAGCTTCATGCCCATGGCATAAGCCGCATCGATATACGCTGTGCCCTGGGCGGAGAATTCAGCTGCCGATATATCCGCAGGTAAAGAATGGATCAGCCTGAAACCCGTGGTGAATTCAGTGTTTTGGAAGGATCGTATAAGCTCGATGGCAGCCATCACAGCAAAGAAACCTATTATCTCTGCAATTGCAGCCAGATCCTGAAGATTCATGGGTGCTCCTATTACTTATTGTATCGAAAACGAGTGATAAACTCGTGCTTATATAATAGCATTTGGGACAGGAAGTGTAATGTTTTTATCTACTGTGAATGTCCTGGTGGTGGTTCAAGGGTCAATCGTTCAATCCCAATCCATCCAGGATTTGGGGTATGTATTTTTCAACTCTGGATTCCCGGGTTTTGGATTGTTTAGCCTGGGAAAAATAATGGAGGTAGGCGCGTTGCCGTCCCGGGGTCAATGCCTCAAACGCAGTTCTCAAGGCGGGATGTTCATTCAATTTCTGTTGGAATTCTTCAGGAATGGTGAAATCCGCCGTCTTCTTGTATTTCACTTTCAAGCCGGCTTTTTCCACTTCAATGGCTTCCTGGATATAGGCTTTTATGATGGTGTCCATTTCCAGGATCTCTTTCACACTGGTGAAGCGGATCTGGCGGGCTGCCTGGACATTCTCCGTTTGCTGGATGAGAAGTCCCCGGGGATCCTTTAACAGGGCGCCTTGAAAAAACATGATAGCACAGTATTCTTTGAATCCACCTAGAATGATGATGTTCTTGTTCTCATGGGTGTAGCAAGGCTGACGCCATTTTAATTCTTCGCTGAGTTCAGTGTCGAGAATAATCTTTCTCATGGTGGCCAGTTCTGCCTGCCAAAATTTGGATTTTGCCAGGAATTCATCAACTTTTGGGTTCATTTTATTCATTTATTCTCTTTCTCTCTATTTCCATGCTCTTGCTGTTTACTTTATTCTATATCCCAGCCTTCCCTATGTAAATCCTCCCTCGACTCCGCTCCAGTCTTCGCTCTGTCCTTCGACGGGCCCCAGTCTCCGCCCCTCCCGCCGCCGTTGGCGGGGTTCAGGCTACGACCCGGCAGGCAGGATGACGAGCAAAGGTCCGGCGCCTAGCACAGGATGACAAGTACGTTCCATTCCGGACACTGAGTGATCGTGAAACCATCGTATCGAAGTGGAAGGAATGGTTTATGGCATTGATCCTAGGGTTTGACCCCCGAGCCCTTCGATACTCCAGCATACTGCTGGAACTCAGGGATCGGGAGAGGACTTCATTGCCGTGGCTAGCGTTTGCCTTTGGAGCGATGTTCTTTACTATAGCGGCGCTGTTCTTTGCTTACAGCCTTCCAGCGTTCTCTCTCGACAGAAAAAACTTTGGGATCGTTCTTGCGATCCAGAAAGGAGAGTTCCTGTCTGAGTTTTTTGTAATTATTAAATCTTTCCTCAGGAAGTTCCCCGCTTGCCACAGCCGCATTCACGGCACAACCTGGTTCGGTCTCATGGGCACAATCATCAAAGCGACAATTGGCTGCGATCTCATCAATATCGCTAAAACTTTTTTCCAGATTATCATCGCCGACCCAGAGTTGGAGTTCACGCATACCAGGGGTATCCAGTAGTAATCCACCCGAGGGCAACAGGATGAGTTCTCTGTGGGTAGTGGTATGGCGTCCCTTACCGTCCTTTTCCCGTACTTCGGCGGTCTGTAGGCGCTCATACCCCATAAAATGATTTATGAGGGTAGATTTGCCCACACCGGAGGATCCCAGCAGGGCAATAGTATGTCCCGGGGATACATATTGATCCAGGGCTTCCAATCCAATCCCCGCTTTCACACTCACGGCGTGCATGGGGACATCTGGGATTCTTTCACGCAGGGTTTCAATGGTTGCTTCGGTCTCCTCTACTAGATCTGCTTTGGCGATGACGATCACCGGTACGGCACCACTGTCAGCAACCAGGGATATATAGCGTTCCAGACGGGCTGGATTGAGATCACCATCAAAGGTAGAAACGATCCAGACCGTGTCCAGATTGGTAGCCATGACCTGTTCGTTGGTATTCTTTCCCGCCACCTTTCTGGAGAAGGTGGAAATGCGAGGTAGGACATGTTTTATGGTCGCGCGACTATTCTTAGAGGACCCGTCCAGTATAACCCAATCGCCTACAACTGGGAGTTCTGACTGTCTAAAGGGGGCGTGGAAGAGCCGTCCAGCCGCTTTGGCAGATAGCTCCTGCTCACCTGTATGAACTCGATAGGTACTGCGATGGGCAGAGATCACCCGTGCTGGAACACTTTGGGAAGCATCTGAGTCAGTGAGATGTTTCGCCCAACTCTCATCCCAGCCATAATCTTCCAAGCTCACTTAAGGCCTACTCTGCATCTAGATATAATCTTGTTCTGTCCATTTAAGGCGGAATCTAGACTGGTATGAGCCCTGCCAAAAGGGATTTTGTAGGGTGAGGCCAAAGCCGGTGGCTGAGAGACGATCGGTGGGGTTCTCGAAGCGCTCGATGCCAAGGCCATTACAATCATAGTATCCGTCCCACGTCAGAGCGATTTGGAAGGGTAATGGACTTACTCCCTGGCATTGAAATGTTTGAAGAATAGTTCTCGTGAGAGGGTTTCGCCTTCTTTGGAGAGGACCACTGAGAGCTCCTTGACCTGAGGGTTTTTCAGATAGCCTTTACCCCCTAACCTTTCCAGGCTTTCCCAATCAAAGCCCTTCCACGCTCTGGTTCCTGCCGGATGATGTGATGAGGTCAGGTACAAAAGCGCCAGTACCATTTCATCTACTTTATCTTTATCATACTGCATGGTCTTGCCTCCCAATTAAATACAAATCTGAGGTGGAATTTAGGATAGCAGATTCGTGTGCAAAAGGGAATTTCTGAATGTGGGCTCGCGAGACCAGAGCTGGCGAATCTGCACTCAGGCGTCCTTCCCCCTTCGAGAGCCTCAGCGTGACACATCAGGATGACGTACTTGGATCTTCGCTTTTAGCTACGCCCCCACAAGCCACCCAGGACGACACAAGCTCGGGAGGAACCACCGAGCCCTTCGATACTCCAGCATGCTGCTTGAACTCAGGGATCGGTTATCGTGACTTATATGGTCATAAATAAAAAAACTTTTCATCCCTTTAGTGAAATCTATATTCAGCGTCGCATCGTAGGACTGTGAAGAAAAGGAGACGACTATGGAAAAATGGGCATTAATTCTCGGAGCATCCAGTGGATTCGGTGGAGCTATTTCCCGGAAACTGGCTGCCAATGGTTATAATATTTTTGGTGTACATCTCGATCGTAAAGCCACCATGCGCAATATAGACGCTATCAAAGCTGATATAGAAGCTGCAGGATCAAAAGCCCTCTTTTTTAACATTAATGCTGCTGACACAAGAGCGCGAAAAGAGACCATTCGGGTCATTGAAGAACAATTCTCCAACACACCTGGTAATATTCAGGTCCTGGTTCATTCCTTGGCTTTCGGTACCTTGTTGCCCGTAGTTTTCAATCCCGGTACAGGTGGTGTGGTCCACAAAAACCAAATGGATATGACCCTGGATGTCATGGGTCACTCCCTGATCTACTGGACCCAGGATGTCGTTGGCCACAAACTTATGGATGAGGGCGGACATATTTTCTGTATGACAAGCTCCGGTGGACATACAGCCTGGCCAAATTATGGTGCCGTATCAGCAGCCAAAGCGGCCCTGGAAGCCCATACCCGTCAGATCGCCTTTGAACTGGCGCCTAAGAAGATCGCTGCCAATGCCCTGCGAGCCGGTGTTACAGACACACCAGCACTGCGTAAGATCCCCGGTAATGAGCAGATGATTGCCCGCGCACTCCAGTCCAATCCCGGTGGTCGTTTGACCACGCCGAATGATGTGGCTGAAGCCGTGCTTACTTTCGCCAGTATGAACACCTGGATTACAGGCAATGTGATCGGGATCGATGGTGGTGAGGATAACGCCGGGTAAAACAAACAGAGAATTGATCAGATTAATCATGTAGGAAGGTTGCATGCAACGTTCCTACCAAAATTAAACCCTAATAATTTTACGATAAGACAATCCCGGCGTTTTCCTCGCTGGTTCTGAATCACATGTGGATTTATTCCCTGGTGAGGATTTGTTCTACATCAGCGAAAAGGGTATCAAAACCTTTGGTGATGGAATCGGTATGATGGAGGGCCGTGGCGTGGGCATCCATGATGTATTTCTTGGCGATGAGCATCTTGCGTGAATTCTCGGTAGCTTCCTCCAGCAGGATATAGCCCACATAGATAGATCCATACATTTCCACCAATTCAGCCGAATGCAATTCCTGATAAGCCTTATCATCCTTCTCCAGGACATACTCCAGGCTTTTTGACATCATGCTGCGAATCTTTTTCAACTTATTAGCCAACTGACGTGCTTCATGACGATACTCTTTGCCTTCGTTGGCATCAAACTGAGCATCAGCCACGCCCTTGATGACCCCACCAATGGCAGCAATGACTTGAAGCTGTGAGGTTCCCTCATAGATATTGGTGATGCGGACATCACGGAAATGTCTTTCCACATTGAATTCCTGCATATAGCCGGTTCCACCATGGATCTGAATGGCATCATAGCAAATACGATTGGCTTTTTCGGAAATCACAAATTTTGAGAGGGGCGTTAGGAAATCAGCCATGGCTTTCCAATGCTTGATCTCATCGCGAACATCAGTAATTGATTCACCTGCTACTTTGAGGTGTTCCAGTTCCATCTCTTTTGTTTTGTGCATATCAACAGCTCGAGCCGTGGCATAAATAAGCGTTCTGGAGCTTTCCAGATCGACCTTCATCTTGATGAGCATATCGGCTACAGCTGGAAAATTCAGGATGGATTTGCCAAACTGTTCCCGTTCATCAGCATAGCGGCGGGCTTCCACATAGGCAGCCTGGGCAATTCCCAGAGCCTGGGCAGCCACACCAAGACGAGCACCATTCATAAGCGCCATGACATAGGAGATCAATCCCCGTTTGCGAGAACCGATGAGTTGAGCCGGTGTGTCATGGAACTGCATTTCACAGGTGGGTGAGCCCTTGATACCCAGTTTATGCTCAATGCGTCTGATCTGAACTGTGTCATCCCCATAACAGACGAAAAGAGATAATCCGCGACCATCCCTGGTGCCTTCTTCTGATCGGGCCAGCACCAGACAGACTTCAGCATTTCCATTAGTAATGAAACGCTTTACACCGGATAGGAACCAATTGCCATCTTCATCTTGATAGGCTCGGGTCTTTACAGCCTGGAGATCAGATCCAGCATCTGGTTCAGTAAGAACCATAGCTCCAGTAACCTCACCGGAGCTGAATTTTGGTAAATATTCCTCTTTGATCTCCTCACTGCCATAATTTTCAATGGTTTCTGAGATATCTTGAAGACCAAATAGATTCATAAGGGAGGCATCCCCACGGGAGACCATTTCGATGGCAAAGATGTAGAGGGAAATGGGCAGGTTTAGACCCCCATATTTACGCTCCAGAATAAAACCCATGAGACCAGCCTGGTTCAGTCGTACCAGGGCTTCTTCCAGACCTTTGGCGTAGGTAACCTTACCATCTTCAAAAGTTGAGCCTAATTCATCTACTTCACGAGCTCGTTCAGCAACAAAATTCCCGGCGATATCCCCTACCACACCTAAAATTCGTCTAAAATTGTCCCGGGCATCTTCATAGTCTCGGGGAGCAAAGGAGTATTCTCTTGACTCTTTATAGTCGTTTTCGCGGATCCGAACGATCTCTTCCAGATCGATACGATCGAATTGAAATTGGATATCCTGATTCTCTGTGAAAAAATTTGACATACCTAATCCTTAGTGTAGCTGGCTCTTGTAGGCCGCGATCAGTTTGGGGATGATATCTTCCAGGTTCCCAGTGATGCCATAATGTGCCACACCAAAAATGGGGGCTTCCGGATCACTGTTAATGGCGATGATCTTCTGAGATTCCTGCATGCCGGCTCGGTGTTGAATGGCACCTGAAATTCCAACTGCAATATAGAGTTTGGGTCTAACGGTTGTTCCAGTTTGCCCTACCTGTCTCTCGGCTTCAATGAGCCCAGCATCCACTGCAGCTCTTGATCCAGCCACATCAGCACCCAGCACCTTGGCCAGATCTCGGACCAATTGGAATTTTGCTGGTGTATCAGCACCATAGCCACCAGCAACGATGATAGGAGCTGCCTTCAAATTGACCGCAGAAGCTTGCTGGTGTTTTTCAATAATTTTTACTGCCGTTTCAATGGGATTCAATTTGACAGTAATCTCGATGATCTTGCCCTTACGGGATGGATCAGGTTCGCCCATCTCCATGACACCCTCTCGGATGGTTGCCATCTGAATCGCCACATCGGGGGATATGATGGTAGCTATGATGTTCCCCCCAAAAGCGGGTCTGATCTGGAGTAATAGATCGGGATGTTCAACTTTGCGAAGGGTCAGGGTCTCGATTTTCAGCTCGGTACAATCGGCGGTGAGACCTGAGCGTGTATGTGATGCTACTCTGGGGGCAATATCACGACCGATATGGGTGGCACCAAAAAGAACCACACGGGGACGTTTCTCCTCTACCAAGCGTGTAATGAGATTTGCGTAGGGATGGCTGCGGAAATCCTTCAATTCTTCATCTTCCAGAAGATAAACATTGTTAGCTCCATGGGCTAACAGTGTGTCGGCCAAACCTTTTACATTGTGTCCCAGAAGGACGGCGCTTACTTCGGATTGCATTTTCTCAGCCAGGACACCAGCTTTATGCAGGAGTTCCAGACCTACATCGGCCAGTATGCCATCGGATTGTTCGGCAAATACCCAAACCAGATCTTTATTTTGTGAAGGCATATCTATCTCTCGTGCTCTTGAATGGGTGCTTGGTTATTTTTCATAATATTATCCATCAGTTCTGATCTTTTCTTCTTTTACAACGAATCAACGAAATTTACGAACAGTTTATTTAAAGGCTGTTTTCGTATCATTCGTCTCGTTCGTTGTAAGAAAATTCAATTCTTATCCAAATATGTGATCTTGCATGAGTTCAGTGATCATTTCGTTCATGCCCTCGGTGGTGGCAGGCACCTTTTTGAACGCTGCCCCACTGAGAATGACGTTTTCTACCTTATGCACTTTTGTGGGAGAACCAGCCAGACCGCACATTTCGACATCTGCATCGATATCTTCAATATTCCAGGTCTCGATATACAGATCATCGGCCTTGGCTTTCTCCATGAGTTCTTCCAACCAGACCAGATCATGAGAATCATCCACAGTCGCTTCGATCTCGAATTTTGATTGAGCCCGTTTATAGGTGCACAGCCTTCTCACATCAAAGGGACGTGGTTCTGCGGAATCTTTGATTACCGTCAGGAGAACCGGCAAAGGAGCTTCTAAAACTTCGTAACCATTCTTGATGGCTCGCTTGGCTCTGATGGTCCGCTTCTTGAGATCCAGATTCTGTATTTCCTGAGTATAACTGATCTGGGGAATATTCAGTTTCTCAGCAGTCTGAGGCCCCACCTGAGCAGTATCCCCATCAATAGCCTGTCGACCACTAAAAATGAGGTCGTATTCACCGATGTGTTGGATAGCCTTATGCAAAGCATAGGAAGTGGCCAGGGTATCGGCTGCGGCAAAGCGTCTATCAGAGACTAGAATAGCTCTATCCGCTCCCATGTAGAGACAATCACGGAGCATATTGGCGGCATTGGGCGGACCCATGGTCAGGGCGGTCACTTTACCACCGAACTGATCTTTTAGTCTGAGAGCCAGCTCAAGGGCTTCCTGATCTTCAGGATTAAAAATGGCAGGTAATCGGGCACGATTGACGGTTCCATCAGGGCGCATGACTTCGCCGGAAATATTGCTGGTATCGGGAACTTGCTTTACAAGTACGATGCTATGAAGTGACATTCAGAATCTCTCCTCAAAAAGTTTTAGAAGTGCAATATAGTCGGATACTCTACTTATGTAAATGCTTACTTAGACAGGTATTTTTTGAGACCGAATAGACGCCAATTAAATGGATTTATTATGGTCTTCAACCATTGAAGATTGATGACCGTTCTCTCCCTGGAAACCTGGAAACTAATATAGATTCCGATAAGACCCATGATAGCATTGGGTGCCCACATGGCGAGCACAGGATCCACCATACGACGGTCGGCCAGCTCCTCTCCTGCCAGTAGGGCTGCCCAGTAAATAAAGAACATGCCCATGGCCACTCCGATGGTGCCGCTGGATTTGCGGGTCATGATGCCCAGAGGTACACCTACCAGGACAAAAACAATGCAAGTCACTGCCATGGCGTACTTTTTATGGATCTCCACCAGATATTTATTCATCTGTTTCATATAGCTGTGCAGCAGGCGCTCCTGACTCTCTAATTTATCAATGGTGCGATTCCAGATACGGGCTCGGGCACCAGCAGAAGATTTTTCGGGGACGGGTACGCGTTTGATGGTATCCATGAGAGCCACCATATCCACAACAGAATCCCCATCAAAAAGCGGACTGTTCAACCGGATGCTCAGCATGCGATCGATGGTTCTGTCATAGCGCGCTTGATTCTCTTCGATGCGCTTATACATCATGGCTGGGGTCATTTCCCTGTCCCCACGCACGGCTGATTCTCTCCGTTTCAACTCCAGATTGTTCACCTTCACAGTAATGCGGGTTGAATCAAAGTATTCTCTGCGATAATCATCCAATTTGTCCAGATCCAGGAGATGTTTTTCACCATTGTAAAGGGTGAATATGATCTGCCCACCCACTGTATTGGTATGACCGCTTTCTGCAAAGATGGAGACCTGCTCGCGTTGGTTACTCTTTGAAAATATGATCACACCCTTCAAACCTTCATCGGTGACTTCATTGACTCGAATGTTGTAGTCAGGGAGATCATCGATGAAATAGCCCGGAACAATGTCCATATCCGGTCTCTTCCGGTAGATATCCGACCCCAGTAATCTGGCTCGATGGTTGATATCAGGGAGGATGGTGGTATTGAAATAGAGTGTGAATGCCCCTACGAGAATCGAGAAAACCAGCGCCGGAACCATGATCCGTGGTAGAGACATCCCACCGGAGCGCATGGCCGTGATTTCGTGATCAGTCGCGAGTCTACCATAGGCGAGCAGGACAGCCACGAGCACAGAAAGTGGGACGGCAATAGCCAATATCCAGGCCAGGTTGAGAGCGACATATTCCAGGATAACCCAGAAGGAAAGCCCCTTGCCCAGAATTCGATCCATGGCTCGAATAATGAAATTCACAAGGAAAATGAGGGTCAGCACTAGTAATGAATAGAAGAAGGGAGTGACCAGCTCCTTGTAAACGTATCTATCAATGGTTTTGAACATGATTGAGACTATGCCGGAAAAATTATCCCGGTAGATTTTCCTCCGATTTGCCCCCGCGACCTGAAACAGCTAATTCACCAAATGCCAGACCTGCAATCCAGTCATACAGAAAGTCAGGTATTGCACTGACAATATGGATTAGAAATGCCATCTGCCAAGGGAAGGTAAAACGCTTGCTGCCTCGTTCAATGGCTCTGCGAATCTTTTTTGTGGCCCTGTCCACATCCATAATGAAGGGCATGGGTACCTTATTTTTTGCTGTCATGGGTGTGCGCACAAAACCAGGGCGAATATCAGTGACCCGTACACCAAAGTGTTTCATGGAGAAGCGTAATGCCTCCAGATAGGTGCTTAAAGCTGCTTTGGTGGAACTATAGGCTGCAGAGCTTGGCATACCTCGGTATCCGGCAATGCTAGTAATGCCTACAAGATGACCATGACGCGTTTCAGCCATGAATTTGGCAAAATATTCCAGGGTATGGGTGGCGGCTATATAATTCAGAGCAATAACCTGATCGAGAACAGATATATTTTTATCATTTGGATAAGACATCTTGCCGCCCCAGCCAGCATTAGCGATGACCAGATCAAACCCACCGGATCCTTCCTGGGCATATTGACATGCATCCAGAAGATCCTGCGCTTTGGTAGCATCACAGACCAGAACATGAGCTTGACCACCGGCTTCCTGAATTTCAGCAGCCAGACTATTTAGTTTGTCTTCGCTTCGAGCCAATAGCCAGACAGCAGCTCCCTGTCTACCATAATCCAGCGCGAGTTGTCGTCCGATACCTGTGCTTGCCCCAGTGATAAATATCTTTTTGAATCTGCTCATATCAGCCTAAAGCGTCACAACGGGCATATCGGAAGCCGCACAATTCTCGTTTACTTGTTTTGGTGTTTTTCCACCAGGGATGGAAACATGACAGGCCGGATGGGAAATACCATAGCGCAAGGCGATCTGAGCCGGACTCCAGTCTGAGTAGCGCTCATAGAGTTCGGACATGGACTCCATTTTACTCAGATAACTCTCGAGTTTCTCTTCATCTAGATTGAAACGTCGATGATCATCACCTACAAATACACTCTGGCGATTGAACTTTCCACTCAGCAATCCAAATAACATGGGGATTCGGACAATAACGCCAACACCATGTTCAATAGCCTTGGGGAACAGTTCTTTCTCGGCTTTTCGTTCCAGGAGATTATAGCGGACCTGAATGCAATCCAGAAGGTCGTGATGACGATCCAGTAGATGGGCTTGTTCAGATTCTTTGAAAGATTGGATGGAGAGACCGGCATGCTGAATCTTGCCCTGTTCCTTGAGAATGGTGAGTGCTTCCCAGGGTTCATCTCGTTCCAGTTTTTCCAGATCAGGGCTGTGCAGTTGAAGAATATCCAGAGATTCAACACCGAGGCGTTTGAGACTTTTTTCAGCCGCTTCAATGAGGTAATCCTTGGCATAATTCTGCTGAATAGCACCGTAGCCATCATCAGTCTCTTTGCCGGCATAGTAAAAATCATTTCCAGCTTTGGTGGCGATGACAACATCACCTTTTCCCCGCTCTTTGATGACCTGTGCAATCAGATCCTCGGAGTGACCAAATCCGTAGACATCTGCTGTATCGATAAATGTGCAACCGGCATCCAGAGCAGAATGTATGGCTTTGATGGAAACTTCATCTTCGGTGGGTCCCCAGTTCATTCCTCCAATTGCCCAGGCTCCAAAGCCTATGGTGGATACTTTCGGTCCCCGTGTCCCCAGTTTTGTGTATTGCATAGAATTCCCCAATTATATTTGTCTTAGAAATTGCACCCCAGCATGGGTGAATACCAGTTTTGAATTTCCCTATCATTTTTTGATATCAAAACCCCGCCTTAAAAGGCGGGGCTACTGAGTCTTCTTCAATGGATAAGCTACCTAAAGAGTATTACCTATTCGGTCACACTCCGCATTAATTCTTCAATATTACCAGGTGTGGACATGATCTTGCCAAAGGTGGTCATGGTGAGATCAGGAAAGGCCAGGGCGATTCGATAACGTCCATGTAGCATGACAGCGGTATCGCCCATGAGCAGGATTTCATAAGGCAGAAAAGCTGTGTGATTGGGTTTGGAGATATCAATAATTGGTAGAAAATGACCCTCACCTGTTTCTCCACTCAGAGCAATACCGTACAGTTTCAGATCTTTTCCCGGAACCTCGTAGGCATAGACCAGGTTTGTATTGCCGCCCTTGATCAGTTCAGCTTCAATGGTCTTCTTCCCGGCAGCGAAACTGTCAAATTCATTTAGCTCAACCACATCTTCAAAGTATTCCATTCCAAACATGTAATGGTACTTTCTTAACTCTTTGGCCTCAAGACCCTCTTCTGCCCCAAATGCCTCGTATTTCACTTCCCCCAGCTCAAGCATAGCTGTGTCAAATTGTTGTTCGATCTGACTGAAGTAGTTATCAACATCAGGAAATCTCTTCTGGAAATAGGCATTCCCCAGATAGGTGGGGTTTGTGTAAGAAATGAGTACTTTACCATTCTCAACGGTCAAGGCGACTCGCAAAGCCGATGCAAAACCGCTAAGACCGCCGACTGATTGTACAGCCTGAATGAGAGCTTCTGAATTCACCACAAAGACCCAGCGCTTTATGTCATTGGCTGGGGCATATTCGCCCAGGACCATAAAACCGGCACTATCCAGATTTGCACGGACCTTTTCTTTTACCATATCCATACTCTCAGAACTCACCGCTCCCAGAACATAGGGTTTTAATTCCTGAGCATTGACAACACCGACAATCATAAATATTACTAAAACAGCAGATAAATATCGCTTCATTTCCAACCTCATTTTTGTAAGGAACTAATTATTAAATCTTGAATCAGCCGACCAATTCCCGATGATCTCAACAGCTTGAGGGATCAGGCGGATCTTGAATTCTTTTTGTACCGGATCGAAGGATTCCCCATCGATATGAGCAGGGATTGGGAATTCACTTGAAACCGTGATCTCATTGGTCTGATGCGCTTCCATTTCTTCAACTTCATGGGCTGTCCCATCATAAAGTTTGCCAAAGACTTGTAGTATGCGCCAGCGACTGATATTCTGTACATAACAGATATCAAAGAAACCATCATCCAGCTTTGCTTTGGGTGTAAGCTGTAGACCACCACCCACATTCCAGCCATTTCCGATGCTCATGAGAAAGACCTTTTCATTCAGGTTCAGACCATTGAATTTGATCTTCAACGGCATGCGGCGATAGGTCAAATAGGACCAGCCAATGGCGATCAAATACTTGGGTGTCCCATGCAGAAAGGGTAGCAGTTTTCCAATATCATTGGCTCTACCCTCAAATCCCATTCCCATAACATTAACAAAACGTCTTCCGTTCACTTCACCCAGATCTATCTTTTTCACATTATGGGCGAGTAAAACATCCACGGCACTCTCGAGATCACCCATCTTCATGGAGCAGCTCCGGGCAAAATCATTGCCTGTCCCAATAGGTAGGATTCCCAGGGGCTTATTAATGTCTGGCATGCCATTGACGATCTCATTGATGGTGCCATCTCCACCGACGGAAACGATGACATCAAAATCGCCTCCAATCTCTTTGACCAGTTCGGTGGCATGACCACGTTCTTTGGTAAAATGGAATTCATAATCTGCATCTCTATCCCTCATGAGGCGTTCAATATCAGGTAGAGCCTTCATGGTTGAACGACTCCCGGCTTCGGGATTTACAATGAGCAGATATCTATGTTCGGGCTTTTTCTTGGGCATAATGACCTATAAGGTTAGGGCAAACGATTTAAGGAGAATTCCAGGACAAATAACTGCGCTAAGCTCACGACCTTCGTAGGTTCCTACATCAGGATTTACCAGAGGCTTATCGGTGACAGCTTCCAGATTCTCTCCCAGAAAATTGTAAATGCTGTCATCGAAGCGCATGTTCTCGATTGGGGCGACGATCTTTCCGTCCTCAACCCAGAAACAGGCATAGCGAGTCATACCCGTAATACGACCGCCAATTCTATCACTCCAGTTCAGGTAATGAAGATTGGATAGATAGACACCTGTTCCCAAGGCTTTTAGAATATCATCTTCTGATAGATTCCCGGGTAGCATACTGGGAGCACGTAATTCTTCTCCTTCAGAAGCATGATTTGTTTCAACACCATATTCTTTGGCTGTTCTGGTACTCACCAGGGTTTGTTTTAATTCACCCTCAATTATCAATTTGTTCGTTTCAGGTGCGACCTCACCATTGCCATTAAAGCGCGGGGTCAGACCAGAAGTGAAATCTTCAGAGAGGGAGAATAATGGTGATAATTTAACATCCTCGTTACGCATTTTACCCAGACTACTCTCGCCCTGACGGATGGCTGCCTCTGAAATGCCACCCCATGAGAACATGTTGAGCACATCTGCAACACCAGCTGAGGCAATATAGGTTCTATAGCCACCGGGTTTGATAGTTTTGGGAGGCAATAGCATAAGTTCCAGCTTTTTGATGGAATCAGTCAAAAATTTCTCATACTCAGCTTGATCCCAGTCTGTGCCTGCAAAGGTCGCCTTAACCATCCTTTCATCCGGTGTGATCAATGAATAATCCAGGGAGAAAGAATCAGATGCAAACCAGTGGTAACCGCCGGCTGAATTGGCAGATCCTCGATAGACAGTTCCTGCAGCCCAGATACCTGTAAGATCAACATCGCCCATGGCGGGCAGTATCCGGGCGGGAATTTCTTGAGCAGCAGGAATGTTGCCCGTCTTCACATCCACACTGGTCTCGGTACTATCAGGGATGACCAGATAGGGATCATCCGGTAGTTGGATCACTTCGATACGAAGACGCAGGAGTTCACCCCTGGCTCTGGCAAGATCTTCGTCCAGGTTTCCAGAGAGCGAAATACTGCTAGAGCTTCTCTTGCCATTGAAAATGAGATTAAAGCCTAGATCAGCTTCATCGACCTTACCGATTTGCCTTACTTTGGCAGCATTGATGCGAGTAAACGTACTGTTCTCGCCACCAAAACTGAGTCCCAGATGTTCACCGTCCTGGAGTTCAGACAAAATGGCCTGACTGATCTGTTTAAATAATTGTTCCATTTATTCCCTCAATTTATATACCCGGACATAAGCCCAGGAATTCTCGTCTTCGTGCCTGCCAGGCCGTAGTTGGCCAACGTAGGCTGGAGTCCCAATGGCACCATTGGGGCGTGGCGATCTCAAATCTGAGATTGCTTCGTCTCCCCACCAAAAAGCTGGGGATCCTCGCAAAGACCAACATAAAAAATATTCATCATCGTACTGGTTTGATTCATTCTTCTAGCGTTTATGCACCACCAAAGACCTCAACACTATCAAATAAGCACAATGGGCTTGCGTGACCGACACGAATGATCTGGTTTGGCTCACCTTTACCACAGAAGGGGGTGCCGTACACTTCAAAAGTGCTCTCATCGCCCAACTTCTTCAGACTGCGCCAGAAAGGATTAGAAATCGCTCTGTAGTTCGGATTCTTAACCGTTTTGGTCAACTTGCCATTCTCTATGAGCTTACCGTATTCGCAACCGAATTGGAATTTATTGCGGTAGTCATCAATGGACCAGGAGCGGTTGGAGGTCATATAGACACCCTTTTCAACTGATCCAATAAGTTCTTCAGCTGTTGAATCACCGGGCTCAAGATTCAGATTGGCCATGCGATCAATGGGTGCTCTGTTCCAGCCAGAGGCCCTAAAGTTAGCCACACCATCAATACCTGAGCGGAGTTGACTTTCCTTGCCACCCAGACCTCTAAGGAGTAAACCATCCTTGATGAGGAATTCTTTCTCAGCCTTTAATCCACCGTCATCATAGGCATAGGATGCCAATTGATTCGTGATGGTTGGATCAAAGGTGATATTCATCAGCTCGGAGCCATATTGAAGTTTACCGAAATCTGCTAAACGGACAAAACTCCAGCCTGCGTAATTTCTTTCATCACCAAGAATACGGTCAATCTCCAGGGCGTGGCCCACACTCTCATGGATCTGCAACATCATCTGATCAGGTGCCAGGACAAGATCCATGCTTCCCGTTGGACATTCCTCAGCTGTGAGTAGTTCCACCGCTTCAGCACCAATATTTTTACACCTTGCCAACACATCAGCTTCATTAAAAACTTCCATACCGGTCTGATAACTTTTGGCCAGTAGACCACCATCGGTTCGTTTTTGGGTAACGCCTCCATCCTGTGCAATGGCTGCATAGTCAGCTGAAACCATGAGGTATTGCTGTTCCACATCAGATCCATTGGATGAGACAAAATGAGATTCTGTATTCACAATGCGGGCAATGGCATTGGTAGTAACGATTTTATCAGAAACTTTTAATTCGGCAGTGGCTTTGACCAGCACATCTGCCAGTTCACCAGGTGAAAAAGCGTCCAATGCAGTTTGGTAAGTTGAACGATACTTACCTTTCGCCACGGGTCGGGCATCCATTCCGAAGCTATGTAAACTGAATTTTGAGGCGGCCTTGGCGATCTCTACGGCTCTTGCTGCCGCAATTTGGAGACCAACTGCATCAATACGACTGGTTGCATAATAGGCAAACTGACCATTAACCAGCACCTCCACCATGACCCCCTGTTTGGATTCACGGGTGTTGGTTTCGGGATTCCCATCTCTTACAATGCGAAAATCTGTATCCTCTTTGACGTAGCGAAGACCAATCCAGTCAGCCCTAACATCTATACCTGAAAGCAGGGTATTTAAATCCATTATATTTCCTTCATTTAAATCATACTCGCACCACCTGAGTTGGTGAGGCACTCGAAACTAAGGCTAAGCCCCTCGTCAAGCAAGGCTAGCGTTTGCATTCCGCTGGGATATATATTCTGGAAGGGCTTTTGGATTTTAGTTCTATATTAAGACGCTCACAAAGTAATATTTAGGAAAGATAGGATTCTATGAAACAACTTATCATTTATAATCCATGGGCAGGCCATGGTTACGCCGGCAAAAACCTGGCAGAGATCGAAGCCTATATGGACCAGATTGGACTTCCCTATGAAATCCAACAAACCAAACATCAGGGACATGGGATCGAGCTAACCCAGGAAGCGGATTTCAGTCAATACGCTGGCATCATTGCAGCCGGTGGTGATGGAACCCTTTTTGAAGTGATCAACGGATACTATAGAAACCCTTCACCGACGAAATTGCCTATTGGTGTCCTACCTGTGGGAACCGGGAATGCTTTTGTGAGAGATATGAATCTGCATCATCATGATTGGAAACCTGCTCTGGATGTTATTAAAGCCGGTGTAACCCAGAAATTCGATGTGGGTCATTTTATCACAGAGGGTGAAACCTGGTATTTTTTGAATATCCTGGGACTAGGAATTGTTGCTGATATCGGAGCAACTGCCATTAAGATGAAAAGTCTGGGAAATATTTCATACACCTTGGGTAGCCTTTATCACATCCTTAAGCTTAAACCCTATCAGGTAAAGCTGGAAATAGATGGGCAGATTCTGGAACGAGAAAACATTTTTGTGGAGATATCCAATACGCGCTATACCGCTAATTTCCTCATGGCTCCAGCCGCGAAAACCGATGATGGCCTTCTGGATGTGACCATCCTGAGCCCTAAAGGTAGAGTTGGGTTAATGCAGAGTTTTCCCAAGATCATTACCGGTGAACACATCCACATGAAGGAAGTGGAGACCTTCCAGGCCAGCCACATCCGGGTGGAGACTAATATTCCCAAAATATTGACTCCGGATGGTGAATTAATGGCATCAACACCGATAGAGGTGAATTGTTTAAAACAGGCGATCGACGTTTTCTGGGAATGATCCCCCTGAAATCTATTTATTATTGGGTCGTTGCCCTCGCCTATTTTGGACCAGTACTACTCATTGTCTTGATCCGATCTTATTTTGAAGAACCGGAAGCCTACGATCCCTGGCTCAGGCGCAGACTAGCTGTATTATTCAAACTTTTAGGAAGCCAACCCCGGGTTGAATTCGCTGAGGAGATCCCTACTGACCAGCCCCTCATTTTCATGGCCAATCACAGCAGTCTCATCGATATCCCTTTATTAAAAGCGGTCATCCCCAGATACTTTAGGGGAATGTTGGCTCATGATCAACTCCACTATTTCTTATATGGAACTGTGGTCCAACGCATGCGGAACATTCCCATCGACCGGGAGAATGTCCGAAGTTCGCTGAAAAGTTTTCAGGAGGCGAAGTCACTCATCGATGCGGGTGTATGCATCACAGTACTCCCCGAAGGAAATCGATCTCTGGATGGCAAATTGTTGCCGTTTAAGAAGCTGCCATTTCATTTTGCTGTTGAAAGTGGAGCAGCCATCGTTCCCATCGCTATCTCAGGTGTGTTTTCCATGAAGAACAAAGGCTCATTCAAGCTTAATCCGGGAAAAATAATCGTTCGATTTGGTCCCATAATACATGCAGATGAAATTGCACGTATGGATACAGATGAGCTTATGGTATTAACACTGGAGCGTATATATTTAAAACTTGAACCCTTTGAAGCAGGAAAACAAACATGAGAAAAATTACCATACTATTAATATTGGCTGTTACAGGAGTCCTGGTCATGTGCACAACAAACGAACTGGCAAAGCAAGAAGAAACAATATCGATTGAAGCTCTTATTGAGCAGGGTGACTATTCACTTGCCACAGAAATGATCAAGAAGCAATTGAAGAATACTGAATTGTCTGCTGAAGAGAGACGATCCTACCTCTTCGAAATTGAGCGTCTGGATAGAGTGCGTAAGGATTTCAAAGCTACTCGTGATGAAGTGCTTAGCTTTATTAAGGAGTACTGCCCACAGGTCACAGAAGCAGATATGTCTCGCTGGGAAGCATCCAGGGCTCTGGAATTCAAAATGATCGATGGGAAAAAGCTGTATTTCAATAGAGCAGCCCGAAATCTCTTTCGCATCGACCCTGAGATGATTGCACTTTGGAATGAACTGCACCCTGAGGATGAGATCACATCAGGCTCAGGTGCTAAACTAAATCTGGATGTTCATAATACCGAGATCATTGAAACAGCAATTTCCACGAGGAGCACTCACGTGATTCCAAAAAGGCTCCGGATAAAACAGAGTGTTGAGATAGATGCCAACACCGTTCCGGCTGGTGAATTGGTGAAATGCTGGATTCCCTACCCGCGTCACATTCCCGGTCGTCAAGAGGACATCGTCTTGCTCAAGAGCATGCCTATGAAGCATGTCCTGGCGCCTGAAGAAGTCCTACAGAGAACCATATTTATGGAAGCACCCAGTATCGCTGATGAAGCCCTGAAATTTACAGTTGAGTATGAAATGACCAACCATGGTGTATTCCACAATATTAACGCAGATTCAGTTCACCAGTTGAATCCCGATCCCGATCTGGCAAAATATTTAGTTGAAGATGCCCCCCATATTGTATTCAGCCCGAAATTACGAGAACTATCTGAGCGTATTGTTGGAGACGAAAAAAACCCCTATCTCCAGGCTCAACTCTTATTTGCCTGGGTGGACAATAACACACCCTGGGCATCAGCCAGGGAATATTCAAGTATTCAATGTATACCGGAATATGCTTATGAAAACGGACATGGTGACTGTGGCATTCAGACCCTGCTTTTCATGACCCTCTGCCGAATGAATGGTATCCCAACACGTTGGCAATCCGGCTGGGAATTGCAGCCTCCCGATGACAGCATGCATGACTGGGGCATGATCTATTTCGAACCCTACGGTTGGGTCCCCATGGATGTGACTTATGGTCTCCGCAAGAGTGATGATCCCCGCTTAAAGTGGTTTTATCTGGGTGGCATGGATAGCTACCGGATCATTTTCAATGACGCCTATTCGCAGCCATTTTATCCAGAAAAGACTCATTTTAGATCAGAAACCGTTGATTCTCAGCGAGGTGAAATTGAGTGGTCAGGGGGTAATCTGTATTTTGATGAATGGAGCTGGGATTTCGATTGGGAAGTGCTGGAATAGTTTATTAAATGAGATTCTGCTCAACCCGATCACGACCATTTCCCTTGGCCTGATAAAGAGCACGATCAGCAGCTTTTAGTAGAACACTGGGGTCTCCATCCAGATCTGGAACCAGGGTAGCAACACCCAGACTTAGTGTAATAATGTTGTCAACAAGTGAAGAAGTGTGTTCTAATTTAAGATTTCGAACATTAGTCCTGATCAACTCTGCGATCTTAATAGCACCTTCCATCTGAGTCTCCGGCAAGACAATACAAAATTCTTCCCCACCATAGCGGGCAGCTAAATCCCCAGGCCGATTAACTGATACGCTGATTGCACCAGCAACTTGTACCAGACAGTCGTCACCCTGTTGATGTCCATAGGTGTCATTGTATAGCTTGAAGTGGTCGATATCGCATAGGATGACACTCAGGGAGCGCTTTTCACGAAGCATGCGCTTCCACTCCCGGTCCAGATCCTCATCCAGGCGCCGACGATTGGCAATGCCTGTCAGGCCATCTACTCTGGATAATTCTTCGAGTTGAATATTGGCCAACTCCAGTTCTTCAGTACGTTCCTTGACCAACTCTTCCAGATGGTCTTTACCCTTACGAACTTCCTCTTCAGCCGATTTGCGAACTTCGATCTCAGATTGATAGGCTGTATTGGTCTGCTCCAATTTAATTCTTTGCGTATCGATGGTGGCGTAGGCCTTTGAAAATCGGACAGAGATGAGGAGTGCTTGCATGAGGATAAAAACCAGTACACCCAGGGAAATCAAATGACCAGTATTCACAATATTGCTGACATAAAGAATATCATTAATAAAGGTTACTACGATGGCAATAAAGCCAGTGAGGACCATGGCCGAGCCTTCTTCCCCGCGAATAAAGGCCAGACCAAGACCATAAATTAAATAGAGCAGGGCCAGAAGACTAAAGGGCTGAAAATAGTTTAGCGAAAGGGAGAATGTGTAGACAGGAGTGAACAACACCAATAATGTAAAGAGCGCTGATATAGCAGTAACAATTTTAGCGGCCCAGCTTTTGACCTCATCTGGGAATTGAAGTTGAATAAAACTAAAGAATACTGCGATACCCAGATAGAAAGTGAGATACTCCATCTTAACCAGGCTTGTCCAGGACAGGGAGGGCCATATTTCATGGAGAAAGATATCTCCGGTGGTCAGATTACGTAAACCGATGAGAAGACAAAATATTCCAAAATACAAAGCTGATTTACCACGGGTCCCCAGGGAAAAAACACCGAGGTGATAAAAACCCATGATCAAGATGGCTCCCACCATGAATAGTTGAGATGCGACCTGATTTTCACGCTTATGGATGATCTCTTTACGGTGACCAAACGCGATGGATTCCCAGAGTCCACCCATGCGATGGTCGTGATTGGACACATCTACTCTGAGCATGAGTTGATTAGAATACGCTCCCAGATCATACACCCTGGTTTCATAGGCAGGTTCAGATCTATCAGGATCCTGAGAATAAATGCCCACACCACCAATGAGCTGCTCATCTACAAAAAGATTGTAAGCCGTGCCGGCTGTGGGGAAATCTATGGAATAGTCGGCTAATTTAGTTGGCAATAATACGGCTAGATAATAAGATCCATACCCATGGGCACCTATTTCCTGTCCCTTGTAATCAACTCCATTCCAGGCACCTGGAACATCGATATTAATAAATTTTTTGGGGTCTTCATCCCTGCTGCTATCCTGCCAGACAAATTGCCACTCACCATCAAGGTTGACATGATGGTTAAAATCATAATCCCGCAGATCTATCACACCCTTTACAGCAGTATAGCTGTCGCTTACACCACAATTTGAGAGGAGCAAAAATGTGGTTAATAGTAACAATACAACTATGGGATAGCTTTTCGATCTCATCTGCATCTTTCTGTTCCCCACTGGGATCTTAACCGAGGTAACTTACACTAATATGGAAAAATAGGTAAGAGGTTTATCACATTCAAGCTTATTAAGCCTGAATCAAAAAGTTCGGATCATTTAGCTATTTTCAGTTGGAGATACAGGTAGGAATTTGCCGCGACTCTACCGAATACAAAGGCAGAAACTGCAGCGATGGCACCGATCCAGGACAGCTGAACCACACCGACATAGAGAATGAGAAGAATACCGGCTACTTCGATGAGTGTAGCCCAGGTAATGAGACTGGTGCGACCAGATTTCACCAGAATCGCCCGTTGAAATGCTATTAGAACAGTGGTTGCCGGGAAAATGGTCATGATCATAATGGGTTTCATGGCCAGAGTAGTCAGTTCTTCACTCAATCCACTCACAACAGAGAACCATATTCTGGAAAGGGGTGTAAAGGCTGTGATGGCCAGTAAGATGGATAGACCAGTACCCAGAAATGTAGCGAACCTCTTGATGAGTTTATCATCTTTATCGTTCTCTCCCATGAGGGTAATGGCAGCTTCCTGAAATGATAAACCCACACCACGAAAGAGAAAGACGAAAGAGCCCACAACGGGCAGTACAGCCAAAGATTCTAAAGACATGACACTTTTGCCAACAAAAAAGGTGACCAGCGGATGCACACCCAGGGTCAACATGGAGGTCAGAGCCAGAGGATAATAGAAACTGATAATCCCCCTGAATCTCAAACGCTTCGATTGTGCAAAGCTCGAATCTTCAAGACGTATTTTCTTGAGAACACCATGCACCATGAAACGTGTACTGATAGCTTCTGCAACCACACCGGCTGAAAGTGCGGCGGTCCCAATATAGACACCGGGTAGATCTGTAAAGAGAAAGAGGCTGAGTGCCATTGAGGCCATTGAGAGTAAACGGATACCTGTTCCATATGCCACTCGGCGGGTTGCATGATTTCTGATGAGTACACCCTGATAAAATCGTCTAAAGCCGATGGCGCCCGGCCAGGGAATAAGGATAATCGTGGCTGTGTGCGTCAAATGAGCAACATTTTCGGGTAAACCGATGAGATCTATAGTGAGAAAAAAGAAAATGTCTGGAATAAGCAGGATTAGCATGATCCCTGTAATCATAGCGTTCAATATCCAGGTGAACTGGCGCAATTTTTTTAACGATTGATAATCATGCACCAGAGTGGTAGAAGCGGTCATCATCATGATCACCGGTGCTTCAATGATGAGGGCAAAAGAAAAAGCCACCCCATAAGCCGCCAGATTAAACTTTGGATCTACCAGGCGGGCTATCAGAGCAGCCAGGAAAGGCCCCTCCAGAGACATCATTAGCCAGGTACCCGCCAGAGGCAGCCAAAACTTAAGTATTTTCTTAATCGTCAAGGTACCCATCACGCTGCAATCTAAAGCCTACCAGAGCATTTACTCGGAATAATTCTGAGCTGGCTTTTGTCCAAGATTTTGGGATGGATCTCGGAGTCCTGATCAGGGTTTGGCTTTTATTCCCTGGATCATCAGAATTGTTTCTTGATAGCCTTTTTTAACTGCGATCTCGGCTTCTAGAAAATTCCAGGCCGACAAGCCGGTGCTCACATTGACAAGTATATCAGGCTTGCTTAGCTCAACCTGGCTTGCTGCAATTAATGCCATGGATAGAATGATGGTTTCATGGGCAATTTCTGCCAGGTTAGGTTTACCTGCTGTATACCAGGCTTCATGAGCTTTTGGAATGCGCCACACCGATTTACTGTTTTGAATATCATTGCCATTTAAATATCTAAAGGCTTTTTCCAGCTCTTTTTCTTCGGGGAAGGCGAGGACATTTACTGCGATGATATAGTCTGCTCCCATGGATCGAACCACATCAACGGGGACAGGATCCATCATCCCACCATCAACCAAGACCAATTCATCGACGGCTAATGGATTAAAAATAATGGGAATTGAGGAGCTTGCCCTGGCAGCATTGGCCAGACTACCCGTATTGATGACATATAGATCACCTCTAAGAATATCCACCGACGTGGCGGCGAAAGGTATTTCAAGATCTTCTATATTTTTGTTCTCATAGAGCGCTTCTAAAAATATTGTTATTTTTTGTCCATCGATAAAACCCCTGGTTGGAAACACTGGATCCAGGAGATTCAGGACATCTAGCCAATCAGATTTAATGGCAACATCATACAATTCGGAAACACTGAGACCTGAAGCATAACCACCCCCGATGATGGCCCCCATACTGCTGCCAGCGATCATATCGATGCGGACACCAGCTTCCTCCAGAGCTTTAAGCACACCCACATGGGCAAACCCTTTAGCTGCTCCAGCTCCAAGCGCCAGGCCGATAGTGAAATCCTGCTCAATCTCACCTCTCAGAACCTGAGAGAATTTCTTATCCAATTCTGGAGAATTAAGCGGAGCAGCGATTGCGATACTCTGAACCATCAGCAGTAGAGTGAAAGACAATAGAATGAGATGTTTGTGCATTTTCATCTAAGCCAACACATGATCTGTCCGTGCGAGGATCCCCAGCTTTTTGGTGGGGAGACGAAGCCTGTCCGCCACCTGCCTGCACACGTCAATTTACTCAGCATAAACTCCGCCGTTTCGGCATAGGCAGGTACTGTGCACCTGCTGGAAGGCGGGCAATCTCGAATTCACTGTCATATACATGGTCTGAGATTTATCCATCGAAGCCCACGGGCGTAAATGGATCGCCGCGCCCCGATATAGAGATTGGGACTCGCGAAGACTGAAGGAATTGTGTCAATGGAGATCTACTCGCGTGAATTTTTATTTATAGATTTCATTCAAAATGGCGGCTAAATGATATCCCCCTTTAAGCAACCTGTCTTCCATCAACTCTCTATTCTTATAAATATATGGATAGTATAGGTTGCCTTCACCGATATCATAGACCTGCTCATGAGCAGATCTTGAATTATTTACAAAATTCATGATATCCGCATTTAGGAGAATTGCCTTGTCGGCATCAGTCAAACCCAATTGTAGCTGTTGTGCGTATTCGGTATAGGAGTACTGCATACCGTCTATCATTTTTGAATCCCAGACACTGTGCAGATTGGTTTCTCCACGAAACCAGGTCACTTTGACATCATTCCCACCACGATCTGTACCGTTCCCAACATGCAGGGGCTGATGCAGATCTCCAACAATGTGGACCACAAAAGCCAATACATTTTTTTGATCGTCAATACTCAGTATATCAGTTTCCAGCAGTTTTATAAATTCTGTGATTTTCTGTACAGCATAACCACCAGAATCTGGTCCGGAGTATTCCATTCCTTCATGAATGGTGCAATAATGCCAATCGTGGGTGTGGTCCCATTTAGGGTCAGATTTAATATCATCAGCCCAATTTGATATCCTAGCCAGATCTGCATGTCCCAAAAGTGCTGTGATTTGTTCCTGAGCCACGGGACTAAGATTCTCTTCAGCAATCTTGCCAATAACCCGATGACCGGTCTTCCCCCAACCGAGCACTAGCGTTGCCATGAGTATAAAGATACTTAAATGTCGCAATGTCGTCTCTCCCAAAAATGTTATGCCAGGAATCTAATGTAAGAAGAGTTCCTTGCGAAGGTTTTCATTTCAACGCACAAGCTCCCCAACTCTGGTGAAACTGAAATATGGAATTCCAGGTGATATTTCATCCTGATCTCACCCTGTTTTCGCCCCCACATTTATAGACCTCATCATTTCTTCCGCCCGGTCGTAGCTGAAGCATATACACGTCTATCTTCCTTATTATTAATATAATAGACCCACATTTAGCTAACCTGCATAAAGTGTTGAATTCTCTTACAGGTGTATAATTTCTCTACACCTGTACAAAATGGCTGTGATACTCACTTTCAGGGCCCGGCCAGTGTGAGTGTAGAATGATTCAACACTTATCCAATAATTCAACACCTGCAGCCTGAGCTTATATATGCTTGATTCTTCTATCCTTAGGGCCTTTACTTTTTCTTGGCACTTCTCTTGAATTATAAAAGGTGAACTAAAAAGGAGGTTCACCATGGTCATTTTATTCGTCATTTTATTCGCAGCAGTTGCTATTTCCATCACCTGGTACCTAGGCAAGAAACGTGAGGCAGCACTCAGCTTATCACCCATTGTAAAAAAGCTCTCGTATCAATTTAAGGTGGAAAATCTATCCATCCCCTCCGGTGTGTATTTCAGCCCCACCCATAGTTGGGCTCATCTGGAAACCAACGGTCTGGCAAAGGTTGGTGTCGATTCATTTATCCAGGGACTCACAGGTACACTCTCAGATATTCATGTCCCTGAAAAAGGGACCCGGGTGCAACAGGGTGATCCCCTGTTCAGTATCATGAGTGGGGACAAGAAACTGCAAATCACTGCTCCAGTCTCAGGTGAGGTCAAAGGTATCAACACGGAAGCGCTCCAAAACATGCGTCTCGTTCACCGAGCCCCCTATACCCATGGCTGGCTGGTGGAGATGACACCGAGTAATTGGGAAAAGGACACCCAACGTCTCTATATCGGAGATCGTACCATCAATTGGCTCAAGACTGAGGTCTCCAGGATTCGTGATTTCTTTGCCTATTCATTTGCACCTTCAGGAGCTGAAGGTGGACTTGCCTTACTTCAGGATGGTGGAGATCTCGCTGATTGCGCCCTGGCATTTGCAGGAAAGGGTCTCTGGGGTTCATTTCAAAAACTGATCCTTGATCAATCCAATATTGAATTAATGCCAAGATCCTGATTCAAGCTGGAATCAATATCGAAATTATTAAGAAAAACATAGAGAGGATATCGAAAGCATGTCCATTAACCGACGAGAATTTCTAAAAACCCTGGGGGTTGCAGGTGCCAGCGTTACTGGTGTCTCAGCCCTGGGGAAGTCAAAACCTGAACCTGATGCAGAAGAGTTTTACGCCATACTACATGATATCACTCGCTGTGAAGGATGTCAGGAATGTGAAGTAGCTTGTGCCGAAGCCAACGGATTACCGGATGTAGCTGATGATGATTACCCCGATGTTGATATAAAGCGTGAACCAACACCCAAGCAGTATACCGTTATCAATGCTCATGATACATCTGTTGGTGAGGTTTATACAAAAAAACAATGTATGCATTGTGCACAACCTGCTTGTGCTTCTGCCTGTTTGACCCAGGCCATGGTGAAACACGCAGAAGGACCCGTTACCTGGGATGAGGGCAAATGTATGGGGTGTCGCTATTGCATGATCTCCTGTCCTTTTGATATCCCAAAATTCGAATTTGACAGTAACAATCCCAAGATCGGTAAGTGCCAGATGTGTTTTGAGCGTCTCAAAGCAGGTGAAGTACCGGCCTGCGTAGAAAACTGCCCTTCAGAAGCACTTACCTTCGGCAAACGTAGTGATCTTATCAGGGAAGCCCGTCAGCGAATTCTGGACGATCCAGATACTTATGTTGATCATATCTATGGCGAACATGAAGCAGGTGGGACCTCCTGGCTGAATATTTCTCCAGTCCCCTTCGAGGATCTTGGATACAATACAGAGATAGAAACGAAACCTTATCCGGAACTCACCAAGGGCTTTCTATACAGCGTGCCCTCCGTATTCATCCTGTTTCCTGCCCTGCTCATGGGTTTAAGAGAAGCAACCAGGGATGGTGATGAGGAAGGAGCTGATCATGAGTGAACAAGTCTTACAAAGCACCTATGATCCATCAAAGAGTCGCTGGCAGTTCATGCTTTCGGAGTTAAAACCAAAGAGAAGTGTCTGGACCGTTTTCAATATGATCTCCGTTCCCACTGTACTTGTGGCTGCTGTTATTATTGTCATCCGTTTTATATACGGGCTTTCAGCTGTCTCAAATGTAACCCAGAGCGTACCCTGGGGTCTTTGGAAAGGATTTAATGTCGTAACCGGTGTAGCATTTGCTGGGGGCGCTTATGTGTTGACCTTTATGGTCTACATCCTCGGTTTAAAGAAATACAAACCACTGGTGAGAGTGACAGTTCTTAACGGTTTTCTGGCGTATACCTTTTACGCTTTTGCCCTGATCCTGGATCTTGGAAAGCCCTGGAATATCATTAATCCTATCATTGGAAATTCCTTTGGAACTAGTAGTATTCTCTTTCTGGTGGCCTGGCATTTCATGCTCTACATCGTTGCCCAGATGATAGAATTTTCACCGGCTGTTGCAGAATGGCTGGGCTCTGAACGAGCAAGACGCAATCTTAAACGACTCACCATTGGTGCTGTAATTTTTGGAATCACACTTTCAACCCTGCATCAATCAGGTCTCGGCGCCTTGTTTCTCATGGCGAAAGGCAAGATTCATCCGCTATGGTACTCAGAGTTTATTCCGACACTATTTTTCATCTCCAGTATTTTTGCCGGGTTGAGTGTTGTCATTTTTCAAGGAAGTATTCTCCAACGTGTCTTCTCCTATCAGATGGATGAGCATAGCGATGAAAGACACAATATCATGATCCGGGGATTATCCAAGGTTTGTGCAGTAGCCATGTTTGCCTACTTCTTCCTGAAGGTCATCGATATGGTCCACAATCATACCTTGAGCCTGTTAGCCACTCCCATGGGAGCCTGGTATCTGCTTGAACTGATTGGGTTTGTTCTGATTCCTCTACTGCTTTTTGTCTATGGCGTAAGAATAGGAACGCCAAATATTATCAAACTTGCTTCGATCATGACATTGGTCGGCATCGTTCTAAACCGCATGAATATTTCAGTGATCGCTTATCGTTGGAATGAGATCCCTCGCTATATACCTACATGGATGGAGTTTGTTGTAACCATTTCCATCCTATTCGTGCAGGTGTGGATCTACCGCTGGGTGATACATCGAATGCCTGTTCTCCGCACCATGGAGAGCATGACTCAGACTGCTAAATCATAAAGGGTATATTTATCATGGATAGTTTTGTATATAACAACATTTTCGCCACCAAGGGTATAGAGTACATACTCATCATCAGTTTTTTCATTGTCTTTGTTCCCTTCATTGGCTTCCTCAAAGAAGTTGAGGGCCCCCTTTTCTCCCTCTCAAAAGTACGCCTACCAAAGGGGATCTTCTTCGATAGAACTCACACCTGGGCGTTCCTACGCTCAGCAGGACAGGTTCAGGTTGGAATCGATGATTTTCTGGCTGCCTTAACAGGACCGGTTTCTTTACAACTCATGAAACAAACCGGGGAGGAAGTCTCCAGGGGCGACCATCTCGCTACCCTGATGAGTGATGGGAAAAGTCTGAAGATCTACTCCCCTATCAGTGGTGTCTTGAGCGGGACCAATAAACACGCCTTAAAGAAATTCAGTAAAAGAACCAGTATTGATTTCACGCAGAACTGGCTCTTTGATCTGAAGCCCACGCGTTGGGATATTGAAAAGTCGATGCTCCTCCTAGGAGAAAAAGCCAAGCAGTGGATACAGCAGGAACAGGGCCGACTACGTGATGTCCTGGCCTACGCTGAGCTCAAATATATTCCCAATCTCCAACCTGTACTGCTCCAAGAGGGTGGTGAGATCCAGGATAATGTCCTTGAATCTTTAGCTCCAGAGATGTGGGAAGAATTCCAAACAGAATTCATTGATGCCGTGAAGAGCTAGATTTTGATGAGCAGAGTGGGTGGTCTCGGGGGAAATTGATATGGACACTCAAAAATGTATTTGGATGGATGCGGGAGTTGTAGAGTATCAACTCTGTCCTCTCAAACAAAACTGTGATCTCTGCGATTTTCATAAAGAAATGATTCGTGGGTGCCGAACAAGCACCCACGAACCGAGTAAAACAAAACTCACCCTCCGGAGCCCAGAGGCTTCGGTTGCTCAATTCTTACCCGGCCTTCAATACCTTCAGGGTCATTTCTGGTACAAACGGGTCGCAGCAGGTCGCGTCAGGATTGGTATCGATGCCTTCCTCTGGCAGCTTTTCTCTTTTACCCACAAAGTGATCATCCCCCGGAGCGGTGGGGATCTAATCAAGGATCAATGTTTTGGATGGCTTATTCTGGATGGCGGTATTATCTACCTAAAAACACCCATCTCAGGAAAAATCACTGCTGTGAATCCTTACTTTGAAGCAGAAAATATCCCGGGTCCCCAACACAGCAGCACACCTGAGAACGAACTCTGGTTCCTGGAAATTGCCGAAGACGATCCTCTTGGGAAAGTAAGTTTAAACAAAGAGCAATACTTCACTCAAATACAGCAAGACTGTAGGGATTTTAAAGAATTGAACCTTACTGAGCACCAAGCTGATACTCCTGCTCCACCCAGAATTTCTCAATTCGACAAGCACAATTTCACGAAATATCTAAAAAGCATTAGCAACAATCGAGCGTTTATTTGTTAGTTGGCATATAATCTGCATAATTGACTCAAGCGACTAATCACTAAATGAATTAGTGTTTTGGGGAGGGAAATATGCTTTCAATATCTGACGAGGAATTATCGGATAATTCAGTTTCCACAAACACGTGGAGAAAATTCTTTCAGCCCCGTTCGCTCTATGGCCGCATGGTCATTTTGCTTTTATCCATGTTTATCGTTCTCTTCACATTTTTAGCATGGATCATTTTCTCCATGTCCAATAACTATCTGGAAGATGTCACAACTCGCTGTGGCAAAAGGATGGCTACCGTAATTGATCAAACGGTCCGGAGCAGTATGATCAGTGAAAATCATACTGAAGTGGCGATTGCCATCAACAAGGTAAGAGATATTCCCGGGATTGATGCCATTCGAATTTACAATGCTAGCGGAGAGGTCAGGCACCAGACACGAGGACCTGCAAGCAGCAGCAACATGTTGCCCTGTTCTCACTGTCATTCCCCATCCAGTGATGTTGACCTCAAGCAGTGGGGCATGCCTGTGACTTGTGTTTACGAGGTAGAAGATCAGGATTCAAGGCGAAATATGATTCTGCTTTCCCCTATTTTTTCGACTCCCGATTGTCGTTCATCAGGATGCCATGAAGAGAGTCTTGAAGCAGAAGTTTTGGGCTTTATGGAGATAAAACTGCCCCTAAATGAGATGGATGCAGCCTTGAACCGTGTTCTCTATGAATATTTCGCCATTATCGCTCTTTTCTTCTTCATGTTGATGGGCTCCTTGCTCTATTTCCTGCAACATTACATTAATCTACCCTTAAAGCGAATTGTAGATACCAGTCGGGCGGTAACCGCCGGTAATATGTCATTACGGGTGGATGTGAAACCAGGTGATCTGGTGGATATTCATCATGTTGGATTAGCACTTAATACCATGCTTGAATCCCTCAATGCCAGCAATCGTGAACTTCAACAATGGTCCAACGAATTGGAAACAAAAGTTCGTGTTAAATCAGAGGATATTGCCCGCAGCCAGAACGAGATCTACCAGATCGATAGGCTGGCCTCGCTGGGACGCCTTTCTTCTTCCGTCGCCCATGAGATCAACAATCCTCTTGCTGGTGTTCTCACCTATGCCAAACTCGTATCACGTATCCTACAGAACCCGGAACTGACTGATGAGAGAAGAACCACGATTCTAAAACACCTTGATATGATCCAGTCGGAGACCACCCGTTGCGGGAATATCGTGAAGGGACTTCTCAATTTTTCAAGAGATAATAGTCATAAATTTACGCGCTTAAATCTGAATGCTCTGCTTCTGGAAACAGAACAGCTAATTCAGCACAGCTTCCAAATAGCTAATGTCACTCTGGTAACAGATTTTTCAGCTCCTCGAGATGAGATCATGGCCAATGGCAATCAGATCATTCAAGCCTGTTTGGCTGTTCTAACCAACGCCCTGGAAGCCGTGGAAAGCAGTTCTGACAATCATGTAACTTATAGGAGTTACAATCCCGATCTTAAACATATCACCATTGATATTACTGACAATGGAATCGGTATTCCCCAAGAAGATATTGAGCATATTTTTGAGCCCTTTTTCTCACGGAAGAAGGAGATGTCAGGCATTGGACTGGGTCTCGCTGTGACTTACGGTATTCTGGAGCAGCACAAGGCAAAGGTTGCAGTCAATTCTGCTCCGGGGAAGGGTACATCAATAAAATTCATATTCGAACTTGCAGATGGGACGGTGGACGATGGACAATAATCTCTCCATATTAATTGTAGATGATGAATTATCGGTAAGGGATTCACTTTCAAACTGGTTTTTGGAAGATGGCTACAATGTAGATACTGCTGAGGATGCCAAGGTTGCGCTCAAAAAGATCGAAGCCTTCAATTTCCATATCATCTTGGTCGACATTAAGCTTCCAGGAATGGATGGTCTCGAGTTAAATCGTCGCATCAAGTCCATCAATGAAGAAACCATCGTGATCGTCATGACTGCTTTTGCATCTGTGGATTCAGCGGTGGAAGCACTGAAGGATGGAGCCTATGACTATGTGTGTAAGCCCTTTGATCCCGATGCGGTGAGCCATCTGATCCGAAATGCCAGTAAAAGCATCCAATTGAGTCAGGAGAACCTTTCCCTCCAGGAACGTATTGAAAGTTTGACCAACATTGAGGCAGTTGTGGGTAAGAGTGATGGAATGCTCAAGGTCCTTGAGCAGGTAAGACAGGTTGCAGATACGGATTCAACCGTGATCATTCATGGGGATAGTGGAACGGGTAAGGAGCTTATTGCCAAGGCCATCCATATGAATTCACCACGCCGTTTCTTTCCCATGGTTACCGTGCATTGCGGGGCGATTGCAGAGAGCCTTATGGAAAGTGAATTATTTGGTCATGAGCGAGGTGCCTTCACCGGTGCTCAATATGCCCGCAAGGGTAAATTTGAGATGGCCGATGGCGCCACTCTATTTCTGGATGAAATATCCACCATTTCCATGAAAATGCAGATTGAATTGCTGCGCGTACTGGAAACTAAACGCTTTACTCGTGTTGGAGGAAATCGCGAATTTAAGTCAGATTTTCGTGTTATTTGTGCAACCAACAGGGATCTCAAGTCCATGGTCGAAGCAGGTGAATTCAGAGAGGATCTTTTTTATCGCTTAAACGTCTTTTCCATTGTCATACCTCCATTACGAGAACGGGTGGAAGATATCAGACTATTGGCAGATCATTTTGTCAAGGTTTATGCCGAGCAAATGAACAAACCCACTCGACATCTTGGAAAGCGGGCATTGAAAGCCCTTGAAAATTATGAATTCCCCGGAAATGTCCGTGAATTGGAAAATCTCATTGAGAGAGCCATCGTCATTGGGACAGGAGATACGGTTCGATTGCATGACCTCCCTTTGGAAAAATATGCGGCTCAGTCCACCTGGGAATCCATTCAGGAAATGGAGCACCACCATATTGTCAGTATTCTGGAGAAGTATGACTGGAACATTTCACGATCTGCAAAGGCTCTGGGGGTGGATCGGGTCACTCTTTACAGTAAAATTAAGAAATACAAGATCAATAAAGATTAATAAGCGAGATTTGGACGAGCTCCATGTCGCTAATCCGGATAATTCCACTTCAATTCGCTCAGATTGAGGAGTTGGAAAAAATGCTTTCCGCACTCTCATCGCGCTTTGGGACGGAATGTGTCATAGGGTCTAAACGACTCGATTTGAATCGCTATTTTGATCCCGTAAGATCCCAATACAACGCAAATGAAATCATTAAAGACCTTTTGCCACTGGCAGAAGAAAACGATAAGATCGTGGGAATTACAGAGTTGGATCTGTTCATTCCTGTGCTGAGTTACATTTTTGGCCAGGCGTATCTAGGCGGTTCGGCCGCTCTGGTTTCTGGTCATCGATTGGAAAATCAACGCTACGGATTAGTATCTGATCCCCAGCTTTTTTCTGCTCGCCTGTTCAAGTGTGTGATCCATGAATTAGGTCATGCCTTTGGTTTAAAACACTGTCTTCATCCCGGGTGTACCATGGTTTCCACTACTTATGTGGAGGAACTTGATCAGAAATCTGATCGCCTGTGTAAAAGTTGCCGCACAGAATTAAAAGGGATTATTGCCACACAGAATTAGCGGGGGGTCTCCTCGTAAACATCTTTGATCTCATCCAAGGCGAGTTGAATGGCCAGGGTGATGTAATCATGAACTAATAGTTTAATATTTTTCAATTGTTGATTAGCGTACAGACCTCTAGTGATGATATCCCGGGTAACAGAGAGTGCGCCACACAATTCCTCCATACTCACATCTTCCTGCATCCTGCGCTGCGAAAGATCCCGGGCAAAGGTGATCATGATGGAACGATCACCGTGCCGAACTGAGGTTAGAAGATGATTATAAACCACTGTGATCAACCAGCGTAGATCCTGGGGTGGGATCTGCTGGTAATAATTGAATCGACGCTGATTTCCGGGCTGCGTCAATTCATCAAAGACCTTATCAACCAGAGTATCATGCATATCAACCATAACCTCTGCCAGGGTAAGAGCGGAACGATTTCCTCCAAAACGTTTCAGACGATCAATATTTTTCCGGTGCCATTCATCTGGTCGGGATTTTAAATTTTCTATGAGGTGTAATAATCGTCTAGATATATGGTGACGGGGTTGAGGATTCCAGTCCAGGGTTTTACGCGTGTATGAACAATCCGTGGGGAATTGTTTATCGATATATTCGGTCATCCAGGATCGCTCAAAGGGTCGTTTCCCCCTCAGTCGCCCAAATACATCTCTAAAGGAAACACCAAAACGAGCAATGGATAAAGGTACGAAAAGGGGTTTCCTGTCTTCCCCAAAGTAGTGACGCGTGGACAATTCATAGAGTTGTTTCAGAGAAACCGGATCATCCGAACTAGCTAAAAATATATTATAGTTAGATAGCTCGTCCGATTTAAGGATAATTCTTTCAAATAATTTGACCACGCAGCAAACATTCACATAGGGAATGGCCATAGTCCCCTTACCTGGAAGAATGCGGGCATCCCAACGATCCGATAACCATACCTTGATAAAATGGTAGAGCGGTTCATACTCACACCAGTCACTGTAAACAGCCGCCAGTCTAAGGGTAGTGCAGGGGAAATGCGCTGAAGCCTCCTCGACCATCTGTTCCCCTTTTTGCTTGGTGATAGCGTAGGGGTATACTGCATCAGCAATACTGTTTTCATAGACCAGGTCCCCGGGTTCGGGAAATTTGCAGGCGACCAGCGAGCTGGTAAAAATAAAGCGTTTGATCTTTGCGGTCTTTGCTAAATCTAGGAGGATTCGGGTAGCTTCAATATTGGTTTTCTGGTAGATCTCTGAATCCACTTGATCGCCAAAATCATAGTACGCAGCTAGGTGAAAGATGTAATCCAGATCATAGTCAGAGCTAACTTTTTGAAAGGCTTTCACGAGCTGTTTCTCATCCATAATGTCCACCAATACCCATTCCAGGTTGTCATGGGCGCTCAATCCAGCTTCCTTCTGAGCTCGACGGGCAAAGGCAATGACTTGATGGTCTGGACAGAGCTGTGGAACTAAATACCTGCCAATGAAACCGGAGGCTCCAGTAATGAGGATGGTAGATTTTATGGTGCTCGTAACCATTATTACCCCCATTTAATTGATCCTCAGGATCAATTGATTATTTAGCGACTATCTGTGATGAAATCGAGTGTAGGTAATTGGTTCTTGGGCAATCTCATAGGCGTCTTCGACTTCATCGATAGCCATCTGGATCGTAAGGTCTACATAGTCGCGGATTCTCTGTTCAAGATCGCGGACAGGGTCATAAGAGAGTAGATTTTCTACCACAATTTGAGAAAGACTTTGATAGACATCAACGACCTCTTCTAATTTAAACCCCTCGTGAATGCGAATACTAGCAATGAATCGTGCATAATTCGCCATAGAAAGGCGGTCACCGGTTCTCACCGAGACCTTGAGCAAATTGAAAAGGATTCCCAGGTACCAGGCAAGTTTCTCTGGTTCCATTTTCTGGTATGATGGAAATTTATCCTTGTTTGCTGGTTCAAAGATCCAGTCCCGAAGCGCTGGCAAAATAATATCTTCTTTGTAAGCCAGGGCATCAGAGATCTTCAGATTTGGTCTGTCTGGAGATTTGTAGAGGGCTTGATCATTTTTATGGTGCCATTCCACCGGGAAGGTCTTCATGTGCTCGATCACATGCAGAATTCGTCTCTCCAGTGAATATCTTGGTACAATTTCCCATCCAAGAGTCCCCCTGGTATAGGAGGCATCCACATCCATGCGTTCATCGATGTATTTCATCATCCAGGGACGCTCAAAGGGTCTATGCCCAACTAATTTTCCAGAAAAGTCAAGGAGCCAAACCCCAAATCGTGCCAGTGGGACTGGCATGTGGATGGCTTTCCGCATTTCACCAAAAATGAAGCGCGTGCTCTCATTAAAAAGCTGCTGATGTGAATTGCTATCATCCGGGCTGGCTATGAGAATGTCAAAGGCTTTTAGATCTTCTGTTTTTTTAAGGATCATTTTTAGCATACGCACCAGAGAAGTAATATGAATATAGGGTACAGCTGATTTTCCGCGACCACCCAGGACTCTGGCTTTCCAGGATGAAGATGACCAGGTATCCATAAATTTGTAGAGGGGTCCATATTCGCACCAGTCACTAAAAACGGCAGCAAATCTGACCACAGTACAGGGATAGGTCGCCGACCATTCTTTGGCCATGGCTTCGCCGGCGATCTTAGTCACAGCATAGGGGAAATCCGCATCAAGCAGGCTTTTCTCAGTGAGGCGTTCACCCTCCCTAGGGAATTCGGATACAACCAGAGAGCTGGCGAAGATAAAGCGCTTGAGCTCCAGACAGGCTGTTTCCTCAAATATGATCCGGGAACCCTCAATGTTTGTTCTGCTATACTCCGGATTTGCCTCGTTTGAAAAATCAAAGAAGGCGGCAAGGTGAATAAAATAATCTGCACCCCCATTGCTCTGAATTTCGGCCATGATCCCTTTGATAGAATCTCGGTCAGCCACATCAGCCAGGAACCATTTAATATTTTTATGTCGGTCAATCCCCACTTCATGCTGACTACGACGGGCGATAGCATAGATCTGAAAGTCTTCTTTGTAGGCCTCAATAAAATACCTCCCGATAAATCCGGAGGCTCCCGTTATCACCAGCCCTGGAAGTTTGTTATCTGTCATCAGATTCAATTTCAAGCGCAGTGAGTTCGAGGTAGAAGAATAGGACGATCATGCCCATCAATCCATCGCTGACAGCGGATAAGGCAATAACAGGTACCATTTCTGAGAAGATGAAATAAAAGCTGAGAAACAAAAAAGCCATCCATTTGGCTATGATGATAAATATCAACAGACTTTTGGCCTGCATTAGCTCTCGGGATGCCAGTAAATACGCCACACTCATGACGATGTGGAAAACCCCTCCTTGAGTTGAAAAGAAACGATAGGGATCCACAGTAAAACCAAACCAGGAGAGAACACCAAAGGGGAGAACGATGAGGGCTATACCTACGAAAAAAGAGTGAACTGCAATTAATTGCAAAGCGAGACGGAAAAATTTGATATTCTTGAAAAGACTCATGAGATTTAAGCGTTCAAATATCAAGCCAATTTGCTTGGCGATTATTTCCAATTAGTCTTTCTGAACGAGTAAAACGAAGTGAAGAATCTCAGTTTCTGGGTATTTGAGAGATCCTTCCTGCCTGCGCACTTCGATTTACTCAGCATAAACTCCGCCGCTTCGGCGAAGGCAGGCGTTTCACTCAGGATGACTAGTTTATAGCAATCTCTACAACTCCCTGTGACTTTCAAAGACTGATATTAACGTTTACTAGATTCTATCCCCCACTCCTTCAATATGCGTAAGGCGTTCTGGATGATCTTATCAAAAACCCCTTTGATAGTATCTGTCATCTCCAGATCCAGATTTTCCATGGATTCAGGTTGTATACCCAGGAGGGTCATCTTTTTTGCTTTTCTGTCGGTCAACTCACTGATGCTTATCAGATCTGAGAGACCCAGGTGGTGAAGAGATATCTTTGGATCGAGCTGCGCGAGAATGGCGTCATCTTCCAGAGAAGCAACCGTCCCTGGTTTCATATTGAAATTTACTGCATCAACCAGAAGAATTGATTTTTCCGGACCGAAGAAAGGCAGAAGATCGAGACCGCTGGTACCCCCATCAACGATCTCGATCTCTGGACTAAACGTATACTTCTCCTCCAAGTGACGGATGGCATGGACACCAATACCCTCATCTTCCATGAGGATATTTCCCAGGCCGATCACGACCACATCAGGACTAGAGAACATTTACCTTCGAAACATCCTTCCCTTTGTTGTCGTGCAGATGTATGGCACAAGCAAGACAGGGGTCAAAGGAGTGAATGGTTCTAAGTACCTCAAGAGGTTTTTTCTCATCTGCAATGGGATTACCCATTAGAGAGGCCTCATAGGGACCAATCGCATCATCATCATTTCGAGGGGCCGCATTCCATGTGGATGGTACAACAGCCTGGTAATTTTCAATCTTACCATTCTTGATAACGATCCAATGTGAAAGCACACCGCGGGGAGCTTCATGAAAACCGAAACCTTGTTGTTCGCCCTTGGGGAAAACCGGTGGGTTAAAGGTTGTCATATCGCCACCTGCGATATTGTTAATCAGGTAATTGTAATTCTTCTCCAATTCCTCAAACAGAACTGCACATCTGATAGCTCTGGCAGCGTGGCGGCCCAGGGTTGAGTGGAGGACTGAAATTGGAATATCAGATTTAGATTTCGTAATAGCCTTTATCTTGGCAAATGCAACGCCGGCGACCTTTTGGGTGGTCTCATGACCAGCGGCGTACATGGCCAATACATTAGACAGAGGTCCAACTTGTGCTGGTTTGCCCAGGAATGTTGGTGCTTTCACCCAGGAATACTTACCATCATCTTGGAAATCAGTATAATGGGGCTCTGTTTCTCCCTTATATGGATGAAGATTACTATCACCCTCGTACCAGGCATGTTTCACACTTTCCTTGACACCATCACGGAAGTAAGGATCGCCAAATGATGTAATCGGTTTCATCTTAGAAACATCACCACCAGGAATATATCCACCAGGTGTTCCAAACTGAGTTCCCTTGGTATCTGTTGGGAAATCAGGAACACTGAGATAATCCATAACACCGGATCCATAACCCAGCCAATCCTGATAAAAAGAAGCTACAACTGCCACATCAACAATATAGGCGTTATAGATGAATGACTGCAGTTGGTCCATGAGATCTTTGACCAATTGGAGTCTTTCCATATTCAATGCAGCCTGACTATCGGGATTAATTGGATTTGAAACACCACCTACAGCCACATTCTGAATATGAGGTGTTTTTGAACCAAGGATAGATGTGATCTGGTTGGCTTTTCTCTGGACCTCAAAAGCTTCCAGATAGTGAGCTGCCGCAATGAGATTCACTTCCGGGGGTAGCTTCATGGCCGGGTGTCCCCAGTAGCCATTGGCAAAGATACCTAATTGACCTGAACCGACAAATGTCTTCAGCTTATCCTGAACAGCCTTGTATTCCTGCCAGCCATTGTTGGGATGGTCAGAAAGACTTTGGGCAAGCTTAGATGCCGCTTTTGGATCTGCTGATAGAGCTGAAACCACATCAACCCAATCCAGAGCCGATAGATGGTAAAAATGCACGATATGATCGTGAATTCCATGAGCTGCAATGACCATATTGCGGATATACTGGGCATTCACGGGAATTTCCATATCCAGAGCGTTCTCAACAGCACGCACAGAGGCAATGGCGTGTACCGTTGTACAAACACCACAGATACGCTGGGTAAAGACCCAGGCATCTCTTGGATCGCGACCTTTTAGGATGGTCTCAATTCCACGCCACATCTGACCAGAGGACCAGGCTTTGGACACTTTTCCGTCGGTGATATCACAATCAATTCTTAGATGGCCCTCTATTCGAGTGACCGGATCGACTACAATTCTTTTAGTCATTTATATTATCCTCATCTTCTATTTATGAAGGGTTGACCGCCGGTAAGACCGGGAGTTTCTTAACAAAGATCAGATAAGCCATGATCTCAACGGAAATGATTCCGACAGTGATCAAGATCTCTGATGCTGATGGAAAATAGTGATATCCAACACCTGGGTTGAATGCAACGAGAAAGGTGTCAAATCGATAGAGTGCTCCTCCCAGGAGCATTGCACCTGAAGACCAGAATAAGGTGGTCGCCTTCATCCTGTTCTTAGCGGATGCAAGCATGATGATTGGGATCAGAAACAGAATATTCTCCAAAACGAAGAAGGTTCCTAAAAATCCATCGTTGAAAATGTTTCCCAGTTGACCACGCCAGGCTAGATCCCCAAATCTCAGGATCAGAAATACCAGTAAAAGCGGAATCATTATTCCACTTAGCTTACCCAGTATGGGTGTATCATCCAGGGGTTGTTTCAAAGCTACAGCAGAAAATAGTGATTCAAATATCACAATGGCATAGCCCATGGAAATGGCAGTGATCAGGAATAATAATGGAAGCCAGCCAGTCTGCCAGATAGGTGATAATTTCTCACCGGCAATGATCATCAGAGAGCCTAATGAGGATTGATGCATTGTTGGTAAGACTACCCCTAGTGCAATAAAAATGAATATTATTTTATTCATTTTCTTCTTGGCATCGTGAGCTTTCAATTTCTCCATAAAGGTGGGAGAGAATTCAGCCCAGAGTACGAATACATAGGCACCAATACAGGCGGCAACTTCGAACATGATGGAATTAATATTGATGTGCCAGGGTAAGAATACATTGTACATCTGCCAGTAACGACCGATATCAATAAAAATTGATACTCCGGCTAGCGTATATCCAAATGCGCTAGTCATTAAGGCCGTTCTTACCAGAGGATGATATTCACCTTTATTGAAGATATAGACCAAGAGTGCGATTGAATAACCACCACATCCCAGGGCTGTACCCACAAGCACATCATAAACGATCCAGATACCCCAGGGGTATCCATCAGACAGATTTGTTACTGCCCCGATACCGAAGAGGAATCGTTTGATGAGCAACAAACCGGCAATCATCGCAAAGCCCAACAGAACCCAGAATGGTTTGGTAAGCAGTTTGCCACCGAGAGCTTTTCCTTCGTATGTCATCTGCTCCTCCTATCCTTCTGAATTTTCATTATTTGTTGTTCTATATGCGCCGTACAATAGACCCCCAAGCAGAGCTATGGGTGCTATCATACCTTTATATATGCCATGCTGAATGCCTTCAGACTTGGAAGCAGATGATGTTTCCGAGAGTTCGGGCAGACCCAATTTGCTAAATGGAATGGCAGAGAGTAGCAGATACTGCGTACCTCCGCCCTCTTTCTCTCCATAAATGTAATTGATGTAGGGTGCCACCGTCTTAGGACTGGTATCACCGGATTCAATATCTCTCATTGGGTAGTCGTAACTCGTACCTGCTGTAAGCTGAATGCGTTTACGGGCTTCATCCATGAGGTCAGTTACCTTACCGAATAAAGAAGCACCGGTCGGACAGAATTCACAACAAGCCGGGATATCGCCCTCAACTTGACGATGGGCACACATCTCGCATTTTACGATTTCAGGTAGTGCCTTGGCATATTCGAACTTAGGGACATTATAAGGACACGCTACCATACAATAACGGCAGCCAATACAAGCGTCTTTATTGTACTCTACAATTCCCGTCGTTTCATTTTTTGTCAGGGCAGTTACAGGGCAGGCCGAAACGCAATCTGGATCTACACAGTGCATACAAGCCCGTTTGACAAATGCGAATCCGTTTTCTTCACGATTTCTCTCTGAGGCATCACCATGCTCATAGAGCTTGATCTTATTCAGAGTTTTTTCGGACATATCATAGGAAGCATCCCAGATTCCGTCAACGCCATTCGCTTTTTCTAAACTTCCGCTTTCAGGCGGCATATCATTGTACTGCTTACAAGCAGCCTCACAAGCTTTACACCCGATACAGATAGTTCCATCATACAGGATACCAACCGCATCTGGTGACAAGGTTTTCCTGATCCCAGCAAAAACACTCGTGACATTACCAGCAGTCAATGCACCGGCTGAAAGAACCTTCAAAAAATCTCTACGTTCAAGGTTCATCTTCAACTCCTTATGCGTCTGAATCGGGAGCAGCTTTTTCGCTCTTCATTTTTTTGGCAGCCATTGCACTTGCTCCAAGAATGACTCCACCCACCGCTCCGGCAACTGCGGCACCACCGACGGTGAGACCGCCAGCCTTCTCGCCATGAATACCTGCGAAGGCTGCGGGTGGTGTATCGGTAAAGACATCGGCTTGCTCATGAATGAACTTGGTAAAACCGACCCCCTCTTCTGAACAACCCACACAGGGATGGCCGGTTCCTACTGGCCAGGCACCTGAGCCCACATCACCAAAGAGAATGGATGAACAGTTGTTATAAGTTTCGGGACCTTTGCAGCCCAGTTTATAGAGACAATATCCTTCACGATGACCATCATCTCCAAACTGAAGCGCGAATCGACCAGCATCAAAATGAGGACGACGTTCGCAATGTTCATGGATCAAGCGGCCATAGGCAAATTTTGGTCTTCCTTTGCTGTCAAGCTGAGGCAGTTTGCCCAATGTCAGATAATACAATATGGTTGATAAGAGATTGTATGGACTGGCAGGACAGCCGGGCAGGTTGATCACTGGCTTATCTTTGATGATCCTGTGGACGCCTGTGGCTTCCGTTGGATTGGGACTAGTTGACTGTACACCACCCCAGGAGGCGCAGGAACCAATAGCCACAATAGCGGCTGCACGTGATCCATAGTCATTTAGGATATCCAGCGCAGTTCTGCCGGCGATCTTACAATAAATGCCATCATCCTTCAGTGGAATGGAACCTTCAACAACAAGAATGTATTTCCCTTCATTGAGTTTTGCAGAATCCATCAGAGATTTTTCTACCTGGTGACCTGCAGCGGCACAAAGGGTTTCAGAATAATCCAGCGATATCATGTCCAGAACCAGTTCTTCCACCGTGGGATGTGTGGCTCTAAGAAGCGATTCAGTACAACCGGTACATTCTTGAAAATGTAGCCAAATTACAGGCGTACGGCTTGGACTGGTAATTGTGTCAGCTACTTTGGCTACCATACTCGCAGGCAGCCCCATAGCCGCAGTAATCGCAGTACAGAACTTTAGAAAATTTCTTCGTGATACTCCCTGTGCGGTCAACTCTTCAGAGTAGGACATTTCCAGGGCTTCATTGGACTCCATTAGTTTACCCATTCAGTTACCCTTTCCGGATGGTGTTATTTGTTCTATAGTTTTCTATGTCGCGGCTGGTGTTAGCCGTCATCTTATCTATGTAAAGTGGATTGAATATTTTTAATGCTGGAATAATTAAACAGCTCCAAATCATGACTGATTTTGTCCTTAATGCTATACTTTAATGAATAATTGCGAAAAGAATATAGTGCGATAATCGATAGTTACAAATACTGATTTTGTAATCCTACCCGTTCCACGCGACACCCACTGCCCGCGCTTTTGTGAGTATTTTAGTCATCATTACATTGTGTAAATATACCCGTTTATTACTAATAGTTAATTAAGGCAATTAATATCATGACCTAGGTTTTTAATAGTTGAGAATTATATTTCATAAGCTTTTAAACCAAAAAAAAGGATATAAGAAAGGATTGATATGAAAAAAATTAATGCTTGTAGTTTTAGTTTTGATGCTGGCTCTCAGCTCAGCTTTTGCTACAGACAAAAGAGTCCAGGCATTGGGAGATAATGCGTATATGCTGCCCGGGGATGATGCTTCCATCAAGCTCTTTCCGCAGCGCATCAATGATATGAATCTGATCTCCTTCCAGGATATCCATCTTGGTAGTCCAGACTATCTCCTGCTTGTTGGTAATCCCGGAAACACCTGGGGCTTCTATGGAGGTTCAACTCAGAAAGATGATTATTTTAATATCTATCGCAGCCTGGGAAGCAAAGCAGCTGTCAGGATGGGTGTTCGCTTTGGGATAGAGACAGAGAAGCAGGTGGATGATGACATGGAAAGCCCCGCCACTACAAGCGAGGAGAAATTAAGTCAAACCAGTATCCTACTCGATCTCGAATATGGCATGGATCTCCAGGACATGGAGCTCTCAACTTCTGTGACCTTTGGCAGAACACCTTCCCTTATTGGTACAATTGGGGAAATCGGAACTTATACAGGTGAGTTTGACAATACTGGGAGCAAGAGTGATGCAGAGGGCAAAGGTGCCCAGACTACTTTCGCCCTACAAACAAAAGCTCGTGCAAACAAGGGGATGTTGATGTTTGACAACTCTTATGCAGTTTTTGGTATCACCTATCAGGGTGGGTCTACCTTGTATGAAACAACAAGCGGGAGTACGACCACTACAAATGAAGATGATTCAGACTCCTACTTCCTCATGTATTCGACTTATCGCTTGTTCAATAATATGAATCTGGCAGATGATAAGATCTTCCTCGTCTACGGCCTCGGTGGGGTCTTGAATTTTACCCGCACATCGGATGAGGACAAAATCAATAAAGCCACAGATACTCATATGAATATGACTATTGCTGCTCCCATCGTGAACATGGGTCTTGAAGCCAAACTCAAATATATGACACTGCGTTTTGGAATGGAGCGCATGCTCACAGCCCTATCTTATTCCAGTACCACAGATGAAAGTGCCTTCGGACTCAAAAATGATGAAGACGTCAACTCCAAATTCACATTGGGTGGAAATGGGATCTATAATTATAAAGCCGGTATGGGTTTTAACTACGGCGATCTACAGTTAGATATCCTGGTGAATAACAACTTTTGGCTCATGGGTCCCCAAATGATCTTTGATGCCCGAAACGGAACCATCGGAATATGTGCTGATCTGGTATACACCTTTTAACAGTATCATATACATCAAAAGCCGCCCGGTCCCTGAGTTCTTATGGGGGGCGGCTTTTTCATATCTACCAAAGGAAACATGCTTCGATGTGTTAGTAAATATTCTATATTAACCACCAAAGAACCGATAAGTTTTTATATAATTAGGTCAGGGGATCCTCATGAGACATTCATTTCTATTTAAGCTTGTTATACTATTGGTGGCGGTGTCTTCACAGGCCGCCTTTCTGACCAGCACACCTGTCGGTCCGGGAATCATCCACCATCACGAGTACAAAGATGCCGGCCCCTGGAATATCCACATTCTTGAGATCGATCTGCGCGACACAATGAATACGCTCCAAACAGTAAAAGCCAATAATCGGATCTCCGGCTACGAAGGAACTTCCTCCATGGCGGCCCGCAAAGATTACGAGGGCCACAGGATCGTTGGAGCCATCAACGCCGACTTCTATGCCAGCGGTGGAATTTCTATTGGCGCCCAGATCATTAACGGTCATCTCTTGAAACGCCCTTATCCTCGTTCGGTCTTTGGTTTCAGTGATAACAAGTCTCCCATGATAGATATTTTGAGCTATAACGGTCAGGTCATGACTCAAGATGGTGCTAGCTTCGCCGTTAGCGGTATTAATGAGGATCGTCTGGAGGATCAGATGGTGCTCTATAACCATTACATCGGCGCCACCACAGGAACCAATGAGTGGGGAACCGAGATAACTCTGGAATATTTGGAGCCATCAGGCATAAATAAAGCTGTACGAGCCCTCGTAACACTCAAGGACAGTCTCATGCTTTCGACCTCAGGAGATATGGCTATTCCGGCTATGGCGGGTGCCGTGATTTCTGGTCATGGACTGGCTCGAGATTTCCTGGATACCAATGTGTTTGTTGGGGATACCCTACTCATTCAACTAAACCTGCCTCCCTCCACTGATATTCTCTCAGAGCTGGTGGGTGGAGGACCAAGACTCATCCGCAATGGTATTAAAAGTGTGGAGTGGGAACAAGAATCGATGGGATCCAGTTTTAGCTATGACCGTCATCCCAGAACGGCTGTGGGTTTTTCTGCCGATAGCTCACGAGTCTACTTTGTCACCGTTGATGGTCGTCAGGCTGGATTCAGTGTCGGCATGTCCCTCTTCGAACTAGCCGATTACATGCTGAGCTGGGGTATGTATCAAGGGATTAATCTGGATGGCGGCGGCTCCACAACCATGGTCGTGAGAGGTTCAGTTGCCAACCGACCCTCTGATGCCGGCGGTGAGCGGACCGTGGCCAACGCCCTCATGGCAGTCTCTCTGGCCCCTCAGGGTCCTCTTACCTATCTACGTCTACCCTGGGAGGAAACCTATACCATGGTTGAATCTCAACTCCAGTTCTCAGTCAAAGGAAGCGATTTCCACTACAATCCAGTCAGCTTAAGCGGGACGAACCTCTCCTGGTTCTGTGATACAAACATTGGAAGTATCTCTTCCACTGGACTGTTCACCGCCAGTGCATCAGTTGAGGATGGATATGTATGGGTCAGCACAGGTGGTATCATTGATTCAGTTCTGGTCCATGTTACAGATATTGCCACCCTTAGTTTGCTGCCAAATCCAGTTGTCCTCAAACTTGGTGAAACTCAGATCATGACAGCGGAAGCGCGAGACAATTTTGACAATGTCCTTCAGGTCGAGCCTGAAGCCTATACCTGGACGGTACCCTCAGAGATAGCAACAATAACACCTACCGGCGTGGTCTCGGCAGAGCACGTTGGTACAGGTACTATCCAGGCTTCATTTCATGGGGTGAGTGGCTCAGTTCCCCTGAGTGTTGGAACCAACTCAACTGTGATAATTGACGATTTTAGTACGACAGGCAATTTCACTTTGAGCGGTTTACGTGTCGATCTTGGGGCCTGTTCGCTCACGCCAAGTACGGATCAATTCGTCTCCACACCAAGCTCAGGTAAGTTGGCGTACAGTTTAACTACTGGTGGAACCACTGTTTTATATATGAACTGCAATCTTCCTATCTCTGGGACCCCCGAATCCATTTCAATCAGCGTATATGGTGATAACTCAGCCCACTGGTTGCGAGGGGAATTTAAAACACCGACTGGTGATTATATGCTGGTAGATTTTAATGCAGCTTCACCGGGTATCAACTGGGATGATTCATGGAAGGAACTAATGGTTCCCTTGTCAGAAGCCACACCAAAATATGGCTACCCCAATGCTGTCCTCACTTTTCCCATCACCTGGACCAAGATCTATTTAGCTGAAACGGATGATAATAAAAAAGACTCAGGTGTTATCTACCTTGATGATTTCAAAGTAACTTTTATCACAACTGATGTAGAATCTGATCCAAGGCTTAGTCCAGAGAGTTTTAATTTAGAGAGCAATTTTCCAAACCCATTTAATGCCAGCACGAGATTTCGGTTTAACATTGATCAAGCTGGGCTTCTGGAATTAAAACTATTCAGCGTGGATGGTAGAGAAGTGAACACCCTTGAACAAAGGGTCGCACCAGGGCAAACCTCACTGATATGGTCACCACCGGATTTATCAAGCGGTGTCTATATCTATCAGGCGACCCTAAATCATTCAGTTATTGGTGGGAAATGTCTGCTGCTTAAGTAAGGGGGTCTATCAATCAGTTGTGGGTATAAAAGCCTTCAACATTTTGTAATGCGGAATTCCAACTTCCTGGAATTCCTCTCCTACGATCTCGTAGCCCATATTCAAATAGAACCCAAAAGCGACCTGGCGGGCATGCAGGATAAATTCCTGAAATCCCAGATTTAAGAGATAAGCTTCAAAAGCAAGAAAGAGTCTCTTCCCCACTCCCTTTTTCTGCTGGGTCTCTGAGACGACCATCTGCTTTATGCGAACTTCTGTAGGTGATATGGGTATCCCGAGAATGCTAGCGATGAGGGAACCGTCTTCCTCAAAGGCTCCAAAATGATAATAGCGATGCTCCTGACTTAAGTCGTCATAGGAGCCATCATATAGATCCATCCCAAGTGGTGCTCTAAGAATTTGATGTCTCAGCTTCAGCGATTGATCATAGGCATCGGTCCCATGATCTATCAATCGATATTCCATTATCAGCCTTCTAGCAGGGTTTCCGGATCATTTATACATTCTTGAAATCGCTTAAAATATAATCCCATATGCAAGCCATCCAATAGCGCGTGGTGAGCTTCCACGGAAACAGGCATGAGCATCCGGGTACCGTCTTTAGCGTATTTCCCAAAAATTATTTTTGGGATACTATCTATAATTTTATGGTTGCGGGGATGGGTTACACTGGTGAAATGCACCCAGGGAATCACAGAATAGTGGATCTGAGCGATATCATCATCATGGTCCAAGAGAGGTGTCTCAGCCCTGCTGCACACGGCAATCCGCTGTTTCACATGTGAGTGGTAATCTTGAAATGAATCCATGTGATCAAAATAGCAGAAAGTGAATAAATCATTGTCTTTCAATACAGTTGAACCAGCCAGGACCCTCTCGAATTCAATAACCCCCTCAGTGGTAAGTCGATACCGAAATTCAGGAATGGCGTTGATTTGTTTTTGGGAAGCGAACAGATAAGCCGCAAAAAATGAAACCTTCTGAGATTTTGTATAGGCTAATAGTCTCGTGACATCAAGATTTGCAGTGAGCCCAAAAAAGGGGCTGTCATATTCTCTAAAAAAGAGATACTGCTCTTTACGGTCCCAGGTTTCAATATCAATGTGTTTAAATTTTGACATTGAAGCTGGTAACGATTATTTCTTAGGTGCGAATAAGTCTGTGATACTTCCCGCAACGATCTCAGCCGCATTCCCCACAGATTCTGAAAGGCTTGGGTGAGGATGAATAATGAGGGCGATATCTTGAGCATCGGCACCCATCTCTATCGCCAGGACTGCCTCCGCGATTAGATCTCCGGCATTTGTCCCCACAATACTCATTCCGATAAGTTTGCCTGTTTCTTTCTCAAAGAGAGCCTTAGAGAAACCTTCTGTTCTACCAAGCGCTAGCGCACGGCCACTGGCAGACCAGGGAAAAACGCCCTTGTCATACTCAATACCCTGTTCTTTGGCCTGAGTTTCGGTGAGACCAGCCCAGGCAATTTCGGGGTCGGTAAAAATAACAGCAGGAATGACGGTTGAATCAAATGCGGCGGGTTCTCCGGCAATCACTTCTGCGGCAACCTTGCCTTCATGAGTGGCTTTGTGAGCCAGCATGGGATCTCCGGTGATATCTCCAATGGCATAAATATGAGGGATATTGGTTTGGCGCTTTTGATTAACTCTTATAAAACCTCTCTTGTCGATATCCAAGCCAATGTTCTCGAAACCACTTCCATGGGTATTGGGACGTCGTCCCACTGCAACAAGGACTTTGTCAACGTTTAAGGTCTCTTTCCCGTTTGCACCTTCAATTGACACTGCGAGATGATCCGCTTGCGGATCAATTCCTAGAACTTTTGTACTGGTACGGATGGAGGTGAACTCCTTTTTTAGTCGTTTTTCCAGAGGCTTTACCACATCAGGATCAGCTCCCGGTAAAAGGTTGGGCATGAATTCGACAACCGTTACCTCAGCTCCCATGGCGGAATAGATGGTTCCCATCTCCAGACCGATATAGCCACCGCCAATAATGAGTAATTTTTTTGGTATCCCATCCAACTGTAAGGCGGATGTAGAATCCATGATCCGAGAATCTTCTGGAAAACCAGGGATACGGGTTGGGTGAGAGCCAACAGCAATAATGGCATCATCAAAAGTGACTTGGGTAACACCGTCTGCCTGGGTGACCTCTATGGTATTGGTTGAAGTAAAAACGCCAGAGCCTGTGACTACCTGAACTTTGCGAACCTTTGCCAGAGATGCAATTCCTTTGGTCAGACGACCGACAACACGCTCATCCTTCCATTTTCTCACAGCATCCAGATCCCATTCGGGTTCTGCGAAACTTAGGCCAAAACTCTTGACCTCGGCACTCTCTGATTTTACCCGGGCTAGATGGAGGAGTGCTTTTGAAGGGATACAACCCCGATTTAAGCAGACACCGCCCAAGGTCTCATCTTTGTCGATGAGGACAACTTTTTTGCCCAGATCAGCAGCACGAAAGGCAGCTGCATATCCTCCAGGACCGGCTCCCAGGACAACAACTTCAGCGTGGATTGAATTAGACATATATGACTCCAATAGCTAAGCGGGGTTCTTAATCGCTGAAAGTTCTGCAGCAATGAATTTAGTAAAACGGGCTGCGGAGGCTCCGTCAATGACCCTGTGATCGTAAGAAAGCGAGAAGGGTAGCATGAGCCGGGGCACAAATTCTTTTCCATTGTAAACCGGTTTCATTATAGCTTTTGAAACACCTAAGATGGCCACTTGAGGCGGATTCACGATGGGTGAAAATCCGGTACCACTGATACCCCCGAGACTTGAGATGGTAAAAGTAGCACCCATGAGTTCAGCAGGTTTGATCTTGCGGTCCCGCGTACGCATGCTGACATCAACCAACTCGACGGAGAGTTGTACAAGATCCTTTTGGTCTACATCCCTGACAACTGGCACAACCAGACCAGCTTCTGTATCCACTGCAATTCCCAGGTGAATATATTTTTTATGGATTAAATTTTCGCCACTCACATCAAGGGAACTATTAAAATCAGGAAATTCATTGAGTGCTTTGGCAGCGGCTTGCATGATAAAAGGCAGAATCGAAAGCTTTCCACCTGAATTTGCCACCTCATCCTTGTATGACTGACGGTAAGCCTCCAGATCGGTGATATCTGCTTCATCCATCTGAGTTACATGAGGAATAGTTTGCCAGGCATTTTGCAGGTTTGCTGCTGTTGCCCGACGAATTTTGCTTAGTCGGTTTGTATCTATCTCACCCCATTGGGAAAAATCAATCGCTGCTTGTGCTGGTTTAGTTACTGTACTTCCCGGTGTTTCTGACAGGCGCGCCTTGACATAGTTTTGAATATCTTCTTTGAGGAGACGACCCTTGGGACCGGTTCCAGCCACCAGATTGATATCACAACCCAATTCCCGGGCAAATCTTCTGACGGAGGGACTTGCTGGAACGAGACGTCTTCTTGTTGTTGGTGCTTCGATAGGTCCTTTGGGAATCTCTTCCTCAACCTTGGCTTGAGTTGCTTGAGCTGCAGGTGGAGTCGGCTTTGGCTCAGGTTTTGGGTCAAATGCCTTCTCAGGTGCCTTTTCAGGTGCAGCTACGGGCTCAGATTCCTTCTCTTCAGCAACATCCAATTCTATCACTGCCAGGATGCTGTTTGTATGAACCTCTGCACCTGGGGTTACTCTGAATTCCTTGATGGTTCCGGCATTTTCTGCCTCGATCTCCATGGAAGCCTTATCGCTTTCCAGAACAACGAGAATGTCACCTACATCAACGTGATCACCCGGTTTAACAGTGATTTCCCCCACTTCAACAGAGTCAATTCCTTCACCAAGATCGGGTATGATTATTTCTTTAAGCATTTTCTATTTCCTTAGTCTTCGCGAGGGAACGAAGTGACCGCGGCGATCTCAGACTTGAGATTGCTTCGTCATTCCAACATTCATGCTGGAATTCCTCGCAATGACGAATGGTAATTAAATTTATCATTACAGTACAATTCTACCGTTTTACTGGATTTTCAGTTTCGGTCGGAACATCATATTTCTTGATAGCTTCAGCCACTGTCTCAGCCTTCACTGTTCCCAATTTCTGCAATTGAAAGAGTGCGGCTACCACGATAGAGTGTCTGTCTACTTCAAAGAAATCACGAAGATTTTCTCTGGACTCACTGCGGCCAAAACCATCGGTTCCAAGCGCGACAAACGGCTTATCCAGGAAGATGGCGATCTGTTCTGCTACTAGCTTGATATAATCGGAAGCAGCAACCACAGGCCCCACCTTATCCTTCATCAACTGGCAAGCATAAGCCTGACGTCTTTCTTCTGTAGGATGGAGACGATTCCAACGTTGGGCGTCCTGGGCATCCAGGCGCAATTCGGAGTAAGAGGTAACGCTCCAGATATCAGAGGTCACACCCCAATCCTCTTTCAGGATATCAGCAGCTGCCAATACCTCGCCGAGGATAGCTCCAGAACCCAGAAGCTGGACATGTTTCTCATCTTTGGCTTCACCGGTACTCCTGAGCTCGTACATCCCCTTGATAATACCCTCCTCAACAGCTTCCGGCATAGCAGGATGCTGGTAGGGTTCATTTTCCAGGGTGAGATAATAGAATTCATCAATCTGCTCAGTCATCATCCGCTGCATGCCGTGCTGGATAATAACAGCTATCTCGTAGGCATAGGCTGGATCATAGGCTCTACAGTTTGGAATGGTCGCAGCGGCAAGGAGGCTATGACCATCTTGATGCTGTAGACCTTCACCATTGAGGGTGGTTCTACCAGCTGTGGCTCCCAGGAGAAAACCTCTGGCGCGAATATCTCCAGCAAGCCAGAACATGTCCCCGACTCTCTGGAATCCAAACATGGAGTAATAGATATAGAAAGGCATCATATTGACACCATGGGTACTGTAAGACGTTGCTGCAGAAACCCAGGAACTGGCTGAACCGGCTTCAGTTATGCCCTCTTCCAGGATCTGTCCCTTGATATCTTCACGATAGTAAAGGTACTGATCTGAATCTACCGGATCATAGAGTTGACCCACACTGGAATAGATACCCAGACTGCGAAAAAGTGATTCCATTCCAAAAGTTCGGGCTTCATCAGGAACAATGGGAACGACACGCTTACCAATGGTTTTATCCTTGGTCAACATGGCCAGGATTCTTACAAAAGCCATTGTGGTTGACTGAGCACGATCCCCAGTCCCTTCCAGAAAGGATGAAAATGCAGTAAGATCTGGAGTTTGTAAAGGATCTGCAGACTGACGTCGGGCTGGGAAATTTCCTCCCAGGGCTTCACGACGACTTTTCAAATATTTTATTTCCTCAGAATCATCAGCGGGACGATAAAAGGGTGCTTTGGTTACTTCTTCATCCGAAATGGGAATACCAAAACGAGAGCGGAAAGCTTTTAGCTCCTCCTCGTTGAGCTTTTTCTGTCCGTGAGTGATATTCTTACCCTCTCCGGCCTCACCCATTCCATATCCTTTGACTGTACTGGTGAGAATGACTGTGGGTTGTACGCTATGAGAAACAGCTTCAGCATAGGCAGCATAAACCTTGGCTGGATCGTGTCCACCACGCTTGAGTTTCTCCAGATCATCATCGCTGAGATGATTGACCATCTCCAGAAGTTCTGGTGATGTTCCAAAGAAGTGTTCACGGATATAGGCACCGCCTTCAACGATGTACTTGAGGATATCGCCATCAACCACCTCTTCCATGCGTTTGGCGAGAATGCCGTCTTTGTCTTTGGCAAGCAGGGCATCCCATTCTGAGCCCCAGATCACTTTGATGACATTCCATCCGGCACCACGGAAGGCACCTTCAAGTTCCTGTACGATCTTACCGTTTCCTCGAACGGGCCCATCCAGACGTTGCATATTGCAATTCACCACAAAGATGAGATTATCCAGTTTTTCTCTGGATGCCAGGCTAATAGCTCCCAATGATTCTGGCTCGTCCATCTCGCCATCACCAAGGAAAGCCCAGACCTTGCGATTACTTTTCACTATCAGCTCCCGGTTTTCCATATAGCGCATGAAGCGTGCCTGGTAAATGGCTTGTATGGGACCCAGACCCATGGAAACCGTTGGAAACTGCCAGAAATCTGGCATGAGCCAGGGATGGGGATAAGATGAGAGCCCACCTCCTGGTGCCAATTCCCTACGGAAATTGGTTAGATGTTCTTCGGTGAGACGACCTTCCAGAAAAGCTCTGGCATAGATTCCCGGGGAACCATGTCCCTGGAAATAGACCAGATCGCCACCGAACTCATCGGTAGCTGAACGAAAGAAGTGATTAAAACCGATCTCCAACAGGGTTGCCGATGAGGCAAAAGTAGAGATGTGACCACCGATCCCATCACTGGCTTTGTTGGCTCTGACAACCATGGCCATAGCATTCCAGCGGACGATGGATTTGATGCGCCTCTCGATGTCCCTGTCACCAGGGAATTTTGGCTGCTGTGAAACCGGAATGGTATTCAGATAGGATGTGTTGGGACTGTAAGGTAGACGTACCCCATGTCTGCGGGCATAGTCGATAAGTTCATTAACTAAGTAGTGGGCTCGGTTGACACCCTCTTGTTCAAAGACAGCCGCTAAGGAATCCAGCCATTCACTGGTTTCCTGTGGATCAGTATCATGCTGTGTATTAACACTTGCCATGATTAACCTCGCAATAATTATTTCGATTTTGGGAATAAAACATAGATGCTAAAATAACGTAACTCATATATACGTGACCATAATAGTCATAATCCAAATGAAGGCAATAGCAATCAGCATATCTGGAGTCAAAATTCCGCTTTTTAGAAGCTGCCTGATATCCATACCTCCCTGGATAATCCGCACGTAGATAATTGATAGGCCTGAACCTATTTTCGCTTCCATCGGCGTGCAAGATATTTAAAGGGATTAATCCCCAAAGCAATGCTACGTCTGACTGATTTTTCAGTACCAGATTCATCTTCCTCGCGGGGTCTGAACTTGTCTATGGCCTTTTCGATGACTGTTCTGGTCGGATTAATGGCATACTTAGAAAAATCGATGGCTTTTTGTCTGGCAATATCATTGAGCTGTTGTTTTATATAGTTGATGGGTTCATCCACAATGGCTCTCGTTGCTTCCAAAACCAGCTTCGGCTCCGGGGATAGTTCTTTGGTTGATTTTATGTAGGTTAATTTGCAGTAGTTCTCCGTGATGATAGAGATACGAGAGAGCAGTACGGCATTGGTAAATCCGCCAGCGATAGAAGCCATAACTTTATCAAAGAAGGGTATACTTTTCAAGGTATCAGACCCTAATTTCGAGATGAGTTCCTCTACGGCAAATTCCACACCTTCAGAACCACCAATGGCAATAGAATAATATATCTGCTTCATGATTTGCCAGAGATCCCGACCACTGGCTCTTCCCGTGTAAAGCGTGAAAATTTCTTTGACCATATTTACATTTGCTGACAAAATGAGGATGGCATCAATAAAGCCATACTGTGAGACTGCTGTACTGTAAAAAAGATGTACAATATACTTGCGACGAATCTCATCACAGCGTCGGGATAATTCGGCAGTTGTCAGCTCGTAGCGTTCATGGGCTGACCCAAGCTTTGGATGTTCAAATTTAATCTCTTTTAGATAGGGATTGTTCATGCTCCGCTGAAGGCGCATGTCAATCAATTCAAGCTCTTTGCTCCGTTTTCTCACTGGACCAGGATCACCACTCAGGCGGCTGATTCTATACATGGGAATGATTACGAAATAGAAGAGTGTGACTATGAGGAGCAGCAGCACTGCATAGCCTAAATATGGATTCGCTGAGTAGGCTAATACATAGAAATTCAGCATTTCTCTCACGATGAGATAGATAAATAAGATCAGGATGAACAGGATAAAACGTTTGAGCATCTTCATTGAGCAGAAGGTAATGAACTATCTCTTAAAACGGTAGGTAAAATGCTCCAGGAATACTTATCCAGCTGTCTCCAGCAGTTTTTGAAAGCGGGGCTTCTCGCGAAGTGGGTCATAAAAGGGAGATATTCTTAATTCATTGACATTTGTAAAACCAGGTATTGAAAGCAGATGCTCCAAGATGTCGATGGCAACTTCCTGCTCTCCACACACAGTATAAATCTGCTGCAAGTCACTCAGTGCCTGTGCACCGAGAATCGCATCACGGCTCAGCGGCATGAGCTCAAGCTCTTTTTTCGCCGCAGCTATGGCTTCATCATTACGTCCCAACCTAGCCAGAGTTATTCCCAGTGTGCCGTAGGAGCTCCAATCCTCAGGATTTTCCTGAATCGAAATTTCCGCTTCCACCCGAGCTGAATCATGGGGATAATGATAGACGATGCTTCCAGGATGGCATAACCCACACCGAGATAGACAGCAGATACTCGAAAAACCCTGCGGTTGCGTAATTCCTTGACGAGACTGCTAAGTTTACTTTTGGGTTCAGTCATGGAAACTAGCTTATCTCTCTTACGAGCTTCTTATAGCGCGTCTGGTCTCTGAGATTGTCAAAAGCTGGATGCAATTTTAAACTCCACTTAGTGAAATCACTGGGAATACTGAGCAAATCTTCAATGATATCTAAAGCAAGATCTGGTTCACCTAGAATTGAATAAATACGAGCCGTAAATACGAGGTGTTCTGGACCATTTAAGGCATTTTTACTCACCGGTTCCAGCTCAATGGCCCGTTTACTTGCAGTAATAGCTTCATTTTTTCTACCTAACAAGGCATATACTGTTCCCAATCTACTCTGTAAATAGGCGTTATCAGGATGCTCCGTAATTTGTGAATTTATATTTGCAAGCGATAATGCTAATTCAGCGCTCATCTCATCAAAACGACCTAAAAAGTAGAGGGCATTCGCTTTGTAAAACACAGGGAAATCACCCTGATAATCCTGCTCAGCTATCTGCAATGCAGACTCAAACTCTCGCTTCTCCATAGCAAGGTTAAATCTTTCAAAAGCGAGCAGTTCAGGTTGATTTACATTTAGCATTCCATCATTTAGGATTTGCTGGGCACCTTCCAGATCACCATAGGCATTTTTCCTGAGTCTAGAATAGAAACGGTAGGATAAAGCATTTTCAGGAAAGGATTGAATAGCGATCCGGTCATATTTTTCTGCTTTCTCATAATCCCGCATAAATGCGTGATACCCGCCAACCCAAGCCGCATGACCGATCACTTCAGGATCTAATTCATATGCTTTTTCTAGAAATAGTCCTGCCTTGCGCCATTCTCCTGCTTCAGCGTACAATTGCCCGAGATGATTGGCTATTTCACCATTTTTTGGCTGACCCTCTGCAGCAAGTGCAAACTCTCCGATGGCAGACTCTCTATCCTTCAGACACCAAATATAGTAGATACCGTGAGCAAAATGTGTTTCTGGGTGATCAGGAATCAGCTCGATAGCCCGATCGAGAGTATTTTTTGCCAAAGCCTTTCTCTCTGGGCTTGGATCCCATTGCGGTGCCATAAATAGTACCGAATGGGCAATGGATTGTCGAGCGTAAGCTAAGCCAAAATCCGGATCAAGCTTGATGGCCTCCTCGTACATGGCCACCGCCTTCATGTTGCCTTCTTTGGTGGTCTTGGTATGCCAGTAATAGTTCCCTTTTAGAAATAGATCGTAGGCTTTCATATTCTTTGTCGGGATTTCATCCAGCTCAGCCCGCTCTTCGGGACTTAAGGCTGATTTCAAGGCACCTGCAATTTTTTGGGCCACATCGGATTGGACAGCGAAAATATCAGCATATTGCCGATCATAAGTTTCCGCCCACAAATGCTCATCCGATTTTGCATTGATCAACTGAGCAACGATACGAATCTGATCCCCGGCACGACGTACGCTACCTTCCAGCAAATTGGCTACACCGACTTCCTTTGCTATTTCCTTGATGCTTTTTTCTGTGTCCTTGTATTTGATCATGGTGGTTCGGGAGATCACTCTTAAGGCACGGATCTTGGAGAGCTGAGTTAAAATATCATCGTGCATGCCATCAGCGAAGATCTCATCCTCGCGCTCATCTGTGAAAGAAGTGAAGGGTAATACGGCAATTGATTTGGGGTCAATGGAGGACTCAGTGAGTTCGTTATCAGTGCCTGACCTCGGAGCTGAAAAACGGGGATACGCCAAAAGCGCGACGATGGCGACAAGGAGCACGACAATAATAGCGTTGCTGGTGAGGGGTTTATGATCCGATGTCTGTTTTTCACCTGATTTTGGGGATTTTCTCAAGCCTTCCTCTGTCATCTGATAGTGCCAGGATAAAATAGTCGCAATAGGGAAGCCGATCATGAGGAGACCCAGAACAACAAGGGAAATAATTGCTGGAATGCCCAGCATGGGAACTACAATATCAGTGGCCTCTAAAACGGCAAATCCAACACCTAGATACACTGCGGCCACGCGAAAAACTCTACGATTCCTGAGTTCCTCAACGAACTTTTCTAATCCCTTTTTTTCTTTAATCATATTATCCCCATTTTGAATCCCTAAGAAGTCCCACAATATGTGCTAGTGGCATATCTGATGCAACTTTTATTAGTGATTGTTTTTATCATGATTTAGGGTAGCGCGTAGGCAAAGGAAAGCAAGACTGTGGCATTAACATATAAACGCCAATAGCATAGCTTGAATAATTAATTCAAAATGACTGATAAAGCTATGAATGAAAAACTTCCAAGATTTGGTGAATTAGTTCAACCTGTTTTCAAGGAGCGCAGCGAGTCAAACAGGTTTCAGATCTTACCCCTGATTAAAACCAGTTTAGCCCCAGCGTCGCCGTGTCGGAAACTGGTTGGGTTAGCTTCAACCTGTTTTCAAGGAGCGCAGCGAGTCAAACAGGTTCTATAATTTGAGTTTTTAACCCTTTTTAGCTTGTCCACCGTAGCCACTGGCGTAGGTGGATTGCCACTTCATGGCTCCGGACAATAGTTGAATATTCCCAGTAAATCTCTTGCCTGTAAATAGTATCTGTTTATTATTGTCGTAACCCAAAACCACAGATTCAGGAGTAAGCCATGGCGTTAAGCTTTGATAGAGCTGATTTGTCCGCAGGTTGTGTAGTTCATATTTTTAACCGAGGGAATGATAGGAGTACGATCTTCAAAACAGAGTCAGATTATCATTGGTTTTTGACCAAAGCGAAAGCTCTTAGTCTATATCAACAATTCGATGTCATCGCATATTGTCTTATGCCTAATCATTTTCATTATTTCCTCAGATTGAAAACAGATGAAAATATCAGTGTATTCTTTCAGCGTCTACAATTGGCATATGCTAAATATTTTAATCGAAAGTATAGCAAATCTGGGCATGTATTCAGTGGGCCATTTAGGTCTGTTGCACTAAATGATTTTAAACATTTTACATATCTTCCTAAATATATCCATCTGAATCCGGTAAAAGCGAAGCTGGTTGAACGACCTGAAGATTGGCCCTTCTCAAATTTTGTAGATTTAATTCAGGAAAGAGAGACTGCAGGTATACACTTTTACAGTGATACCTATGGTGATATATCAGAATATCTTAGATTCGTTCATTCTGGTGAGGATGACACTTCCGAGGATTTTAAAGCAATTACCTTCGAGTGAATCATGGCGTTGAAACCAGTTTAGCCCCGGCTCCGCCGTGTCGGATACTGGTTGCGTTAGCTTCAACCTGTTTTCAAGGAGCGCAGCGAGTCAAACAGGTTTCAGAGCTTACCCCTGATCAAAACCAGTTTAGCCCCGGCTCCGCCGTGTCGGATACTGGTTGAGTTAGCTTCAACCTGTTTTCAAGAAGCGCAGCGAGTCAAACAAGTTCCATATTTTCCCTTGATTGAAACCAGTTTAGCTTGTCCACCGTAGCCACTGGCGTAGGTGGATCGCTACTCTGTAGCTCCGGAAAATGGTTGAGTGGGAGGCGTCTTTTCCATTCCCAGCCCCATGATCTCGATCCTTTTTGCCTTCCCCTTCAACTCTTGAGCGCCAAAATCCCTCCAGGGTAAAGCCCTCTGTTCTTCCTCGAGTTCATGATACAGTATCCTTGAGATCATGATAGGCACGTTGAAGTCCTTGGTCATGCTCTCCAGCCGGGCAGTGATATTCACTGGATCACCGATCACTGTGTATTCCAATCTCTCTTCTGAGCCAATGTTTCCAGCGATAACTTCTCCACAGTGGATACCAATCCCCATTTTTATAGGAATGCCATAGTTGCCCTTGTTTGCCTCGCATTGCTCAATCATTTGTATAGCTGATTTCAGGGCCTCGCCAGGGGCTGTCAGTCTGTCTGTCAAACCAAATACTGCCAGGATCCCATCCCCAATGAACTTGTCCACGATGCCATCATGATTGTGGATGATCTCAACCATATCGGTGAAATAGTGATTCAAACCCTGAACCAGATCTTCTGCTTCTGTGTTCTCTGTGAGTGTGGTGAATCCTCTAATATCGGACACCAGAAAGACCAGGTCTCGGCGTCGGCCCCCCAGTTTCAACTCATCCTCACCCAGAGAAAGCAGATGGGTTGCCACTTGAGGGCTAACCACCTTTCCAAAAATATTCTGGATGTGTCGTTTCTCCCGTAAGCCATCGATCATTCTGTTGGTATGATCGGCAATATGGGCAAATTCATCCCGGCTGAGTACCGGGACATATCCATCCAGATTGCCCTTATTTACTTCACTCAGAACCTGGGTCTCGTTGGCAAAGAAAAGTTTCAGGTTTTGGGCATAGGAATAGATCAGATTCAAGACCAATCCCAGCGTGATTAGAATGACAAACAGGACCTCAAATGTAATCGTGTTTCGAACCTCATCAAGATCCTCCATTTCTGCCATGGAGATCCAGTAGATATCCTTGCTAATAACCAGCAGGGTCACCACGGAGACAAAGGAAAGGACCAGAATGGCAAAGATGGTGAATTTTTTAGTCAGGGAGCTGAAATCTTCGATGGGTGCAAAACGATGACCATCCCTTTTTGCCTCCCGAAGGACAATTCTTTCACGGAATAAGGCCATGTCGATGGCCAGGAATGAACCCAAGGTGAACATTCCTACCGTGACCTTACCCCCGCTTCCGATGGGCGGAAAGACATAAACAAAATGATTATACAGAGCAATGGCAATCCCAGCGATGATAAACAGAGAGAATTCAAAGATCATCTGATACCTGGGCTGCTTTATGGCAGGCTTTGAGAATACGATTTTTTTGATGAGTTGGTGGCGTACAATGAAAAGGATGAGGAAGAAAACTGTCAGGGTCTTTCCCCACTCAAATACGGTCAAGGTATCAATGAAAGGACAAACCTGTCCACCATAGATGGTCATGACGGCCAGTGAAAAAAGATAGTATATTGAAATTCTTAGCATGTTTACAACAATTTAGAAAAATTTACGCGTCTAATGTGTCAGCCAAGTGACAACGGATTTATTCACAAATCAAACTTAACAACCCTCGTAAGGTAACCAAGTCAAACATTATGGGCTAGCGGTGCCTGCAGGCCAACAATCTCTTCTCCGGATCGAACATTTAATGCCAAAGCATCATCCTAAATGGCCATGAAAACCACTCCCATTTATACCCCTTTTTAACAACTGCACGATTATTGCAGGCCTAACTAATTCATGCTTTGTGACCTTGTTTTTGTAATGGTGTTACATGCAAAGCACCGGAATTAATATATCGGATGAATGGAGGCTAAACCCTCTTGTCTGTAAAAGGATATGCACAACAATGAGATTCTATCGTCATTTACATTTATTCCTCAGCCTTTTTTCTGGTTTTGTTTTTGCGGGGGATCTGCAACTACTATTTCCTGAATCGTTGGAAGCCCTCAGCTACAATCAAGGTGGCTTCTTGAAGGCTATTTTTACTTCATCAGAGCAAACAGAATTTCAGCTCATGCAAGAACAACACTATTCAATATCCCTACCTATTGCCAGCATTGAGGCAAAGGAGGATTTCCCAAGGGCAATCATGGAGATGTTTACAGAAAATTTTAATGTAAACATACTGCTTCTCGAATTTCTACATGTGAACGGCGATACCTCTAGTTTCGAGTATAATTTCTCCACAAATCGTCCTCTTGACCTCAAGGATTTCTGGAAAACGACAGATTTTAGACGTGCCCTCCAAAAAGTGAATGATATTGATGGAATTAGGCTTGATGTAAGCATGTTTGGATGGAACGTTGAAAAGCGAATTCTGAATTCATCGAATCGTTCGAATCATCCTGATCTCATTGGTTCATCACTGGCATTTAAACCCGGCGAAAATGAATTCTTCCTGCATTTTAGAAATGAGAACTATGAACTGGTCCACGCTGACACCTTAAGATATTACTATTTCGTTTCTTCAATTGCCGAGGATACGCCTGAGGATATGGAAAAAAATCAATTCCATGGCGAAAATGAAGACAAATGCTCCTATTGTCATACTGAACTCGAAGATGATGATTGTTCATTCTGTCATTCCTCTATTTTGGACATGGAATTCATGCACTCACCCACAGAAGAAATGGAGTGCAACACCTGTCATGATGACGAATCCGATACAAAATTCGAACTCCTGGAAGATTTTCGTGAAGATCCTGCCAGCTGTACATCCTGTCATTCTGACCAAGAGGATGAAGTGGGAGAGATGGAAAATGTGCACCCTCCCATGGAAGAGACCTGTCTGATCTGTCACGATCCCCATGGGACACCCAATAACTATTTATTAGTTCTTAGGACGAATGAACTCTGCTTAAGTTGCCATGATAATGTCCAAGAAGGGATCCATCCAGTTAAGAAGCATCCTCACTCTGGCTTTCCCAACCCCTTGAGACCCACAGATGAATTGAGTTGTACTTCCTGTCACCATCCACATGCTTCCGATGAAGAATATCTTATGCGTGGGAATTGGAGTGAACTATGTCAGTCATGTCACTTTAAGAATTAAGCCGATGAAGCTCCCTGTAAAAGCCAGTATACTCACTATTTCATTGTTACTACTTCCAGGTATTTTTGGAGCGGAGAAACATTTTTATCAGCCAAGTCTTGGCATAAGCCTGCGAGGTTCTTCGGGCTTGTTTTTCATGCCCACAGCGCAAACTCTGGATGTTGGTCATATACGGGCAGGGTTGTTAGGAGGAGGGACAAAACAATTCATCCCGTACAACCTGACTCTAGGTCTTTCTCCCAAAGTTGAGATTTATTTATCCCATTATAGACAGGATTATTTTGCTAACACAACACTTGACGAATCGCATATAGGAACACTGGTAAGTATATTAAAATGGAAAAAGGGCAGCCTCGCTATTGATCTTATATCATCTAATATCAAGAATATGTCAATGACCCCACTTGTTCAGGATCACGACATCATCAGGGCATCCCTCGTGGCGGAACATCCCTTGGGGAATCTTAGGACATTTGCACAAGTGGGAGTTCATGAAAGAAATTTTTCAACAAGCGAGAAATCTCAAGGTTTCTATTTTGGAATTGCCGCCAGTCGCCCCCTCTGGAAAAACATCCAGATCGGCTCTGAATTTATGATTGATGGACCCATGCCCGATGATTATCAAACCATATTTTCCAGTGGATTCAAAGCCTTCATACTAAAACATTTCCAGTTAGGGTTTGTGTACAGCTACAGACTGCTTTCCGGTCATAATTATTCAGGGATACAACTCATGGGATCCCTGTCAACAAGCCCTTTATCCAGTTTTAGCCTGAGCAATACATCTAATCTTTGGTTGGATTTTAAACACCTGCTAGCATCAATTGGATTACTCAGTACGAGTGAGGGTGCCAGCAATGTTTTACCTGAATATTTTCTAGGTCCTGGTGATAATCAACTACCCCAACCTCCATCTCTGGAAGTGATCCTAAACGATCAAGCTGCAGACTCAATAAAATACCAGTATCCAGAATTCCAGAGACCTGAAAAATTAAAATTAATTGAACCTCCGCCTCTGGAATCGCTCTCGCATGCCAACACCGATTAAATAGGAAATAATAAAGTGAATAGAGTTTTAAAAATATCATTACTTACAAGCACACTCGCCCTTATGACCCTCTTCACAGCCTGTACTCCAACGGTGCCAGTCTGGCCTGAGCTTGTCTGGCCGGATCCACCTGATCAAGCGAGGATAGAATTTGTTGAAATCCTTAAGGATCAACACTTTCAGGGGCAATCATGGCAAGATAATGTTAGTAATATAATTTTCGGTGCGGAAGCAGGACAAAGATTAATGCAAGCCTTTGATGTGACCACTGATGACTCTGGTAACGTCTATGTAAGCGATAGCGCAGACCGCTCTGTAACCGTTTTCGACCGGAAACTTGGTAAAATTCGCAAGCTCGGTCAACGCGGAAAAGTAAAACTCTTATGGCCCGTCGGTTTGGCGATTAACAATACCACACTTTGGGTAGCTGATAGTTATCTCCGGAAGATCGTTTCAATGAATACGGATGGTAAATTCATAAAACTCATTGGCAAAAAGGGGGAAATGAGCCGCCCTGGTGGTATAGACTACCATGCGGCGACTAATCGCCTTTATGTGACTGACAGTGATCGTCATCATGTCATCGTATATGAAGCCACATCAGGAGAACAACTGTTCACAATTGGAGCCCGAGGCAGTGCTAAGGGAGAATTTAATTTTCCCTCCTATCTGGCTATTAAGAATGATAGAATATATGTCGTCGATGCAATGAATTTCAGAATTCAGATCTTTGATCTGGAGGGAAATTTTATCTCCATGTTTGGTCAGGCTGGAGATGCACCAGGTGATCTCTATCGGCCCAAGGGCTTAGCGGTAACACCGGATGGATATATCTTCGTCACGGATGGCATGTATCATAATTACCAAATTTTTGATGCGCAGGGGAATGTCTATTTGTTTGTCGGGATCCCGGGAACTCGGCCAGGTGAATTTCACACTCCAATGGGGATCCATATTGATAAGAATAATTTCATCTATGTCGTTGACCAACATAATTCGAGAATTCAGGTATTTCACTTTCTTGGTGCGGGCTAAAGTCAAGATTAAAATTAGTCGCATAAATTACGTTCCTAAATAAGTACGTGCTAATTAGCATATATAATATTATTCTCATTTGCCAATGGCATAAATCTTGCAACTTCTAGGCGTTACATTGCTTTAGGGACATCGGAAATTCAGTTCCTTAACAAATGAGAAAAGATTAAATAGCCAATGTACGGCAAAGATTTTAACATAACAAAGGGGAGAAAAAAGAGAATGAAGAAAAGCTTAATGGTCGTGGTTGTGCTTCTGCTAGCAGTGGGTATGACAAATGCTCAGATCGCAGATACAAAGCATGATCTATCGACGAGTTCAGGTAGTGGTGGTGCAGTAGCTTCCTCAGAGACTGGCACATGTATTTTCTGTCACACACCTCATACCACAAATGGTGCTGACCTGCTCTGGAATAAGGGAACGGGTACGATAGCTTCTTACAACACGGTAGCACTGGCAGCAACAGCTGGATCTTCAGGTGAAGGATCAACAGCTTGTATGAGTTGTCATGATGGTGCCACTGCGATTGGTGTCATTCTGAATGGATCTGGATCTGGAACTGGAACTACCACCATTCCCATTACAGATGGTGGCAATGTGACTTCTGGGATTATCGCTTCAGGCATGCCCGATATGACCACTGATCTTTCCGGAGATCACCCAGTTGGGATCCTTTACTCCGAGAGTATTGCAGCAGACGCTTCCGGGTTCGTAGCATCAGCTACCGTTACCAGTGGTGGATTGAAACTTACCGGTGGCAAAGTAGAATGTAACAGTTGTCATGATCCTCATGACAACACAAATGGCACTTTCCTTCGGAAGAGTAATGCTGGTAGTGCCCTATGTATTAGCTGTCATTCCAAGTAAGGGCTTCTCCCTCGGTTTAACATATAGGTTATACTGATTCAAAGGGCCAGGGGAGTTAATACTTCTTTGGTCCTTTTTCTATATGCGACGGGAATACACCAGAGTGAAAAGCAGAAGCAATTTCAGTCCCAAGAAGGCAGTAAGGTCTGTGTTTTGTAAAGGCTGTATTGTTGTTGTCTGCTGCACGCTTTTTATATCACCAGGATTCTCTCAGATATCAAGAGTAACCCTGAATTTAACCAACTCCTTTGATAGAGATGCCAATCTGAATTCGAATTATCGGCAGAATTATCAACTACTCGTCATGGGAAATCTATTCAATGAAAAGCTTGGTGATTTTGCACTCCTGACGGCTTTTGCCAACCAACGTTCCTTAAGAAGTACAGGACCATCGATAAAGACATCCTTACCTACCCTGTGGAATTATAACTTTCGTGGCAATGTTCTCAAAACATCACGCTTCCCTCTAAATTTCAGTATTATTAGATCTCGAAGAGAACATCAAGCTGACCCTATTCTCCGCTTGAACAGGAGATATGAGAATAATGATTTTATCAGGTTGCAGGGAAGTCTACCGGGCAATGGGATTCTACCGAAAATAGTCTATAACACTAATTTTTCTCAACTCTCTGATCAAAATGACGTTTCCCAAATGGGCAGGCAATTTTCTATCGCAGTCAATAACCAAAGCAAAGATGTAACGGCTGGTTATTCCATGAGTTATTCTAAATCAAGCGATTACGCGTATGATACTAAAGTACGTAATGCTTACGAAAGTGCCTCTTTTAGCTCATTTACCCGACTTTTCGACAAGGTAAGATTAACAGCCCAGGCGAATCTGAACAATTTAAATGCGGCCCAATCATCACTTGGAAAAATAAATATTATTCCTGATTCAAAAAGCGGCCATCGGCACAACACTACACTGAGTCTCCAGAATCAGAGTACTTCTGTCTTCAGTACTCAGAAGTTGAATGTGGTACATTCTAGTTCCTTCATCATTCCAGGGGGAAAGCGGCTATCTCTGGGGGCAGACCTTTCAGAATCCAACTCAAGTTCACAATTTGGTCCCTTCTCAGAGCGGTCCGGGTTCTTACGAGCCAATTTTCTCATCAACAAGCGTATTAATAAAGTTAGAACTTCCCTTACACTGAGTGAACGAACCGGGGCTCAAAAATTGTCCCATCAAGAAAAACTTCACTTTGTAAACACTTTCAATGCAAGCGGAAGGGCTCGATGGAAGCTCAACAAGAAGGTTGAATTGAAAGGAGAGGAGAGTATCACTCATTCTCTCAACTATCTTTCAAATTCGAATATCAGAAACACCCTGAATCTGGGGGTACAAAGCAATTTAAATTCATATATCTATCTTGATTTCAGTATTATTGAAGGATATGCAAGGAATGGTTTAGCAAACCGCATCTATACGACAAACTCCAGAACATTAAAGGGGCGGTCTGACCTGAAACTGGGTCGGACTACGGTCAGCACTCTCGAAACAACGCTATCCTGGTCAAATTTGGAAAAGCCCCTTGACCGAGCATGGTCTTCACGATTCACCATCTCAAATTCAGGAATATTAAGAGGGGTAACCGCACAATTTTCAAGCTTTTATAGTCACCAGACCATCTCTACTGGTGTTGACCCAAGCAATGCCGCTGACCTGATTCATTTCTCCTCATACAACTTAAATGCTAATTTGAGCGCCCGTTTTTATGCCTATCGTATCCTCGTCCGCTATGACTATAAACAAAGTAAATTCAGTGGTGAAAATCGCTATTTTATAAGTATCAGCCGTCCAATTAGCATATTACGCTAATGTTGGATATTCCATATATCATGGCCAACACTCGTCGCTATCTCATTTGGCATACATTTGGATGTAGCTTATAGATATGATTCAAATGCGTAAACCAAAATCGTTGATCCTCTGTCTTTTGATTCAGATGCTCCTTTCAACTGTTCTTGCAGATGATATCCCCGTTTGGCCAGCGCCACCTGAGCAAGCCCGGATCAGATATGTATCAAGTATTTACAGCAGTAAAGACCTGGGAATTAAGAAAAAATTCTGGACAAAAGTATTCGATGTCATCTTGGGGAGAGATTCTAGAGCAGAAACTCTGGTTAAACCTCTAAGTGTATTTGTTGATCAGGCTGACAAGCTTTACGTGACAGACCAGGGTTTAAGGACTCTTCACATATTTGACCAGAAGAAAAAAAGCTACGAGCGAATTGATCATGCTGGCATGGTTAATTTTATTAGTCCTGTTGATGTGGTGGTCACAGAAGCTGGAACAATTTTTTTGAGTGATTCAGAGTTAAAAACGGTCTTTGCCCTTGATCAGGATGGGCGCGTACAATCTACCATTGATGGATACTTCTCACGACCAACAGGATTGTGCATCTATAAAAACAAATTGTATGTCGCTGACACGGGCTATCACAAAATCTTCGTATTTGCCCTTGATGGAACATACCTATACGAATTTGGTCAGCAAGGGACCGGGCTTGGTGAATTCAATTACCCCGTATTTCTTGGAGCTGGGAAAAATCTGTACGTAAATGACGCAATGAACTTCAGGCTTCAACAGGTGAATAGCAAGCATATGGTCGTTGGTATGTTTGGTGAACAGGGTGATGTTCAGGGGACCTTCATGCGTTCAAAAGGCGTGGCAATCGATAGCCGGGAGCATGTGTATGTCGTGGATAATTTGTTTAACGTATTTCAGATATTCTCCTCAGCAGGTGATTTGTTACTCGTTGTGGGTGGTCCTGGTGGTGGATCAGGTGAATTCAATATGCCGTCAGGCATTTGGATTGATAAAACTGACAAGATATATGTCGCAGACACAATGAATGGTCGAATCCAGATCTTTCAATATCTCAGGGGTGGGAGCAATGAATAGTCGATTAGTGATTCTATTGTTTCTCTTGCTAGGAGTGAACCCCTCACTTTTTGCTCAATCAATTATTAATTCTAAGCACGATCTCTCAGCATCGTCAACTGGTGCCACATACCAGGCTGAATCGGAAGAAGGTGTCTGCGTATTCTGTCATACTGCACATAGTACTCAGATGATTGACCAGTTATGGAATCAACAGATGACCGCAGTCACAGACTATACGCTCTATTCCAGTACAAGACTTTCCGGGTATGCCACCCCATCGCAACCCAATGAGAAATCAAAGCTCTGCATGAGCTGCCATGATGGTACGGTAGCCATGGGGTCAGTCTACAACGCTCCCGGTAGTGGAACGGGGTCAGCTATCACTATGGCTCTTGGGGTGACTACCATGCCCCCTGTTGCTGCAGGCTATATTGGAACTGATCTGACTGACGATCACCCCATCGGATACACCTATGACCAGGGTACTGGACCAGGGCAGGATCCGGATCTGGTTGCCCGGGGATTCCCCTGGGATCCGGCCTCGACGGGCGGTGTTCTGCTGGACCCCAATGATATAACTGGTACTGTTGAATGTCATAGCTGCCATGACCCGCATAATACCACCTATACACCTTTTCTCCATCAGGATAAGGCTGATCTATGCAATACCTGCCATGCAAAAGCCGGGTGGGATGTTGATGTCGCCCACTACTCCATGGGTTGTGCCGGTTGTCACACACCGCATGGGGGTGGAAATTCGCTTCTATCTGGAGTGGAAGAAGCGAGCTGTTCAAAATCAGGATGTCATGCACCGACAGCAGCAACAGGAACAATTAGTGGACGAAGTCTGGATGTTGACACTCCCCTTAATAGTTTGAATTCCCATCCCACAAACACGACCTCTGGCATTCATCAGAGTGGAGAGACATTTATGACTTCTCCAGCAGATACATTTTTCACCGATCCAAATAAACGACATGCTGAATGTTTTGATTGTCACGAGCCTCATCTAGCTGGTGGGACCACAGGCTCATCTCTCTCCACAGCCCTGAAGGGTACCTGGGGTGTGCAACCCACCTGGTGGACCCCACCAAGCAGCTTCACTGACAACTCCAATGATTTTGGCAGCCCTATCATCACCTACACAGTGGCAGATCCTGCAACTGCAGAATGGCAAATATGTTTGAAGTGTCACTCTGATTACACAACTCTGGGAGCAGGTAAAAGAAATATTGCTCTCGAAATTAATCCCAATCATGCTTCTACGCATGGTATTGTGCAGAGGAATGAGACAGTGTGGGTGAATGCCAGCAACGCGAACCCACCCTTTGATTCTGCAACACGATTGGTTCTTTGCTCAGATTGTCATGGCAGCGATCTGGGGTGGACGACGACGGGAACAGGTATTCCGGATAGAACAGACGCAACTGGCCCGCATGGTTCTTCAGTTACCGTTGGCAGCCCTGATCCCGCTTCCAATCAATCCTCCATGTTGGTCGCAACGATAGCCAGTGATGCCACAAATGGAACCCCCTTGTGTTATGTCTGTCATTCTTACTCTAATTACTGGAGTGGATCCCTTGTCTCATCACAATATGGCGATCACCCACCTGCTAAAACTTCTCACAGAAAGGTTATGGGCTGCTTCTCGTGTCACATGTACGAGACATCAGATAATGGAGTGACTACTGGTGGTAACAGCAAGACGATTTATGTTCATGGTCAAAACAAAGCATTTGTCATCGAGGAGCAGACACTCGCTGCTGGCAGCAACCAAGTAGTGCGAGCCTTTGTCAACGGATATATTGCTGACATGGACTTTACCAATCTCAGATGTGGAGTTGAAAGCGATGCAGCGAATTGTGCCAAAGCTCATAACACTCAAACATTAAGCTATGATCCAGTTGGACCCTAACACTCATGTTTAAAACCATCAGCTTGTATAAAATAGCTTTTCTACTGCTAGTCCTTGTATTATGCCTATCTCTCGTAGTGGCTATTCTTCCCAGACTAATCAATTTAAAGTTTATTGAAATTGTCCTGCTCCTCGTATCCGTGAGTACAATTCTCATTCTTTTTGTGACCCTGAATCGTCGGATAAGAGGAGAAATTAAAAGATTGCATCTATCACCATCCGAACTCAAACATCGGAGTAATAATGTCATCCTTGAGTCGATGTATTCACCCGAGCAGACATTACCTATATTAAAGGACTATATCTCAAGAACTGGCCTATTTATACGGCCAAAACCGTTTCAAGAGAGACTGATTTACACAAATTCAAATAAAGGCTTTTGGGGATCCATCATTTTTCATTTTAGTTTTATTGTTGTAATATTTGCTCTACTAATAAATCTCGGATGGGGACAAAAGTTAATTTTCTCGCTAACCGAAGGTGAAACCTTCGACAGTCAACAGCAGAATTGGCAAGTCTCAGATCCGGGGTGGCTTGTTACGGCTTCAAAAAGCCCAGAATTCTCCCTATCACTGCAAAGCTTTTCCCCACCAAAAATATCTAAGGGTGAAATGATAGAGCAAGGGACTGCAACCCTCTTATCTGCAGAAAATCAAGTCCCCAGGACGGTCCTTTACGGCAAGGGTGCCCGGCTGAATTCACATAGCCTGATCTTAGCCAATTGGGGGTACTCACCCGGATTACAGATTTTGGATTCGCTTAATAGACAGATCTTTAGTGGGTTTATTCGGGTCGCCAGTCAATGGACCCCACAGGGCAGGACTCATGCTGATTCCTATACTTTCAATGATGGAACAATGATTTCACTCAATATTTCCGATGATAAACAGTTAGAATTAAAAGTAAATCGTAAAGAGGAACTCAATCAGGGCGCTTCACTACTTACGCTAAAACCTGGTGGATTTGGAGAGATACATGGATTGCGGATCTACTATCCTGAGCTCAGGACCTGGAACCAATACGAGCTCCAAAGCAGTCCTGGCCAATTCTTACTCTACTTAGGTCTTTTAATGCTACCCCTGGGGCTCATGATGCGCATTGTATTTACACGTAGGTCTTTGTTGGTCACGATAAGAGGACATGATCATTCTAGCACAATAATGATATCTGGAAGGGCTGAAAAATATCGATCCTCTTATAATGCCAAGATCATGGATTTGGTGCTCCAGCTTGAACCCATCTTGAAACCTTCTGAAAAAATGGACACGAATTCTGAATACATAGCTCAGCAGGCCGGGGAGAAAGAAAAACATGCAGTTGCTTGAAGTTATTTCTTTTTGGATTGCTGTCCTGTGCTACGCATCAGCTTTTGCAGCTTTCTGTATCGCCTTCTTCTTTTCAAAGGTGAGGTTTTCCTCCCATGCTGTAGTAGCAAGTTATATAGGTTTGGGTCTACATACCTTTTCACAGGTCCTTAGATGGATCTATACCGGGCATCCACCTTTTGTCTCTTTGTTTGAATCTGCCTCGGCAACCGCCTGGTTTGCGATTCTCTTTTATCTAATTTTACAGGCGCAGGGTAAGGGCTTTGACCTGGCCGGTCTCGGTTCAAGTGGAGCTGCCTTCCTCCTCATGGGCTGGGCCAGTACTCCCTCAAATGCCGGAGAACCCCTGGCTGCTGGCCTACATAGTGTCTGGCTATTTATTCATGCGACTTTTGCAACAGCTAGTGTCGGATTATTCCTGGTAGCCGCTGGTATTAGTTTTGTGTGGCTGAAGCGTAGTAGAAATGATTCTTCAGATAGTGAGGACGAAATCGCCCCTCCCGAAGTCCTTGATGAGATGGTCTTCAGATATATCATCTTAGGATTTCTATTTCACAGCATCATGCTGGCATCGGGAGCAGTCTGGGCAAATAACGCCTGGGGGCGCTATTGGGCCTGGGACCCAATTGAGACCTGGAGTCTCATTACCTGGGTAGTGTACGCCCTCTATCTTCACATTCATTTCACTTTTAAAAAATTACGAGGGGTGTTTACTGCCTGGTACGCAGTACTCGCAGTGCTCATTGCCATTTTTTCACTCTGGGGGGTAGGCTACGTCTACCAGACTATTCATAATTATGGCTAAACTCCCGAAGATATTTCAAAATAGATTATTCCTACTCCTGATTCCTATAACTCTTGGGGTACTATTAGCCTTCATCGTCTCCAGATTCGAGACTGATAATTGGCTCAAACTGGAGCAGCAAATACTAGGCTTGGAAGTGGAAACTTCATTTGGAGAAGCTCCTATCTATGTCGGATCTCTCAGACTACCAAATGGAGATGAGTATAAGCCAAACGCTCTGTGTGCCAATGAACACTATTACCTGCTGACATACCATGACCTTCCTTATGTGGATATGTTCTCTCAAAGATTTGAATATATACGCAGACTGGACCTATCCACTCTTGGTGACGCTTCGATTACTGACATCGATTCGGATGACGAACATATCTATATCACCGACAGCAGATCAGGGAGCATACGAATCCACAATTACTCAGGGGAACTCACCCAGAGTATCGACTGGTTGCCAGATGGGAGAACAAGATTAAGGCCTTTTGGCATCACTTTATTTGATGGTGTGCTATATGTAAGTGATCGTAAGCTTCAACAGATCATGGCAATAAATATCATGGAGAAACCGAGTATCAGTGAACCGGGTGAACTGATCTTCTCTGCGCCAAAAAGCTCAGGAGTAAACAACAATTTCTTCGCTCCCGGCTTTCCTGCAATCTCCCCGGATGGTCGTCTATTAGTTCCCACATTGGAGCCGCCAAATGTACGAGCCTTCACCTGTAGCGGGAGAGATATGGGATTTGTCATAAATCCAGACGGCAACGCACTCAAGGCGCCCCAGGGAATTGCATTTGATAATATCCCCTCACCCGGATTACTAGCCAAGGCTGATAGTGTCTTTGACCCCTCTGGGATCTTAGCGCAGGGACGCATGCATATAGCAGACAGCAAGTCAGGCGATATTCATGTTTATGACCCGACCGGTACGCTTGTACTCACATACGGGAAAGAATTAATCGCACCAATAAATCTGGTGATAGATAATAAGCGACGCATTATTGTTATCAGTGATTCAATGGATCCACGCCTAAAAATTTACAAATTTTGAAGACTGGAGTATTCATGTCAATTCTCATCATGCTCAACAACTTTTTTCATGACTTCTCAGTAGCACTACTTTTTGTCAGCCTTTTTAGTCTAAGTTATATCCACAGGATGAATCTGAAGGACCAATCTATAGAATCGGTCCGGAATTTTATTGGTATTTACAATTACTTTAGAAAAACCATCTGGATCGCATGGATCTGGATCATTGTTGGTGGAATTATACGAACCATGGCTTACGAAGAATATGAATGGTTGCCAGCTGCCGGCCGTGGGCAAATAGCAGCTCTGGTTGTTAAACATATACTTCTAGTTAGTTTGGTCATTTGGGGGTCGATCATCCAAACACACCTAAAACGTTTGGTAAAGGAGTTGACACTTGAAGAAAAGTAGAATCATACTCATCACGCCACCCTATCATGCCGGTGTGGTGGAGTCTGCCGGAACCTGGATGCCCTTATCTTATGTCTATCTGGCGGGAGCTGTTAGAGAAGTTGGATTTGATGTACGTATTTACGATGCCATGTCAAAACAACACGATCTCGATGAAATAGAAAAGGAACTTTCAGAAGAGATATTTGATTACATAGGTGTGACTGCTATTACCGCAAGCATTAACGCCAGCCTGGATGTCCTTGAAATAGCAAAGCGGATCAATCCTAAAGTAAAAACTATCCTTGGAGGGGTTCACCCGAGCTTCACCTATAATGAGCTTTTTAAGGATCATGCCGAGCTTGTTGACTTTATTGTAATCGGAGAGGGTGAGAGTACCCTACCAGAGCTCATGCAAGCACTCCAGCGAGGAGATGACCTCAGAAAAGTCGGTGGCATTGCATTTCTAGAAGATGGGGAGGTCATTCTAACTTCCCCAAGAGCTTTCTGCCAGAAGCTGGACACCTTACCCACTGCCTGGGATCTTATAGAGTGGGAGGATTATCGGTATTTTGTGATTCCAGATTCCAGACTTGCTGCTATTAGCACATCGCGGGGCTGTACGCATGGCTGCACGTTCTGCTCTCAACAAATATTTTGGGAGAAAACCTGGCGAGGAAGAGACCCCCAACATATTGTTGATGAGATGTTACACTTGAAAAAAGAGTACGGTGTAAATGTATTCCTCTTTGTAGATGAATATCCCACCAAGGAACAGGATCGTTGGGAGCTATTGATGGATCTAATCATTGCCAGTGATTTGGATGTTTACATTCTTCTAGAAACCAGGGCTGAGGACATCGTTCGAGATGAAGATATTCTTTGGAAATATAAAAAAGCAGGTGTGATTCATATTTATATCGGCTTAGAGGCTACAAGTCAAGAAACACTGGATTTGATCAAGAAGGAGTTGAGTGTTGAAGAGTCACGCAAAGCAATCCAACTTATTCATAAGCACCACATGATAACGGAAACTTCCTTTGTCATTGGATTTCCCTGGGAGACTAAGGAGAGCATCGATACAACTCTCAGGCTAGCTCAGGAATACAATCCAGACTTTGCTCATTTTTTAGCAATTACCCCTTGGCCATATGCAGAAATGTATGAGGAAATGAAACCGCACATAGCAGTGCATGACTATGGAAAATACAATCTGGTTGAACCAATAATCGAACCTGAGTCGATGAGTTTAGGAGAGGTACGAAGTCAGCTAGTTGCCTGTTATCGTAAGTACTACATGAATAAGGCACCTGAATTTTTTACCCAGACAGATAAATTCAAAAAGGATTACCTAAGAACGTCCATGCACCTGATTATGAAGAATTCGTTTCTTACCGAGCTCATTAAAAGTTCAGGCCAGGAATCAGCCTTCTCACGTATGTTTGACACAATGACTGGAAAACACGCACCTATGGATGGAGAAAAAGTACATCACCCTCCTATAGACGATGTAGGTAACTAAGCCAGATAGGTAACAATTGTGAATTATTTAATAAAGACTAACGTGGTAAATAAATCTAAAATCACCACCCTTTTGTTCCTGATATTTTTTCTAACTAGTATGCTACTTGCCCAGGGTGAAAAGCATTCAGGCAATATCAATGAAATATTGGAGTCTGGGGGCTATAGCTATTTCAATGTCGAGGAGGGTGATAGCACCTACTGGATAGCGGTTCGATTAATGCCTGCGATCATTGGAGCAAAAATCGATTTTACTGGAGAAATGTGGATGGTTGATTTCCGCAGTAAAACTTTGAACCGGACATTCTCCAGGATATTATTTGCCGCTAATGCCAGTATCGATAGACCTGATCATCATATGATCCCAATGAAACCTTCGACTCAAAATCATATAGTGCTTACAGGAACCCAGTCGATAATTGCGGTTAAACGCTCTCAAAATACATTAAGGAATCAAAGTGTCACTGTCCAGGGGGAGGCGATCAAAGTGCTCCACAAAATTATGGGTAAAACCTGGATTCATTTAAGTGATGGTGATTCAGATTCATCTACAATAGTGATCACAACACTTGACAACTCCGTTATTGTCGGGATGCAAGTTACAGTTAAGGGAGTACTCTCAGTAGATAGGGATTTTGGGATGGGTTATTTTTATCCCAGCATTATTGAGGATGCAGTAATCATTAATTAAAAAAATCGATAGCATAGTTGCTCTGATTGAAATGTAGTCCGGCATCACTTTTATTGATCCACAAGATCTTGAAGCTCGCACAGCCCCTCCTCCCATAATTTTTTTTACCAACTAAAAGTCCCCATCAAGTTGACAGGGACTTTGATTCTGAACTATCATCAAGCGGACAGAAAATGTATTCTATCTACTCAATCACATGGATATTCTTGTTCGAACAGATCTCCTTGAGAGCTTTTGGCCAAACCGAGACACTCACCTCGCCCAGGTGGGCGGTCTGCAATAGATACATATAGGTTCTGGACTGGCCGATTCCCCCACCAATGCTCAGTGGGATCTCATCATTCAAAATCGCTTTATGATAAGGCAAATCAAGGAAATCCAACTGATTGGTCAGCTCCAATTGCTTACGCAGCGTATCCTTGGTAACACGCACACCCATGGAGGTCAATTCATGGCGGCGTTTGGTTATGGGATTCCAAACCAGGATATCTCCGTTAAGGCCATACATGGTCTCCCCATTTCTGGTGATGGTGGGTGTGATCCAGTCATCATAGTCGGCAGCGCGCATTTCGTGGGGATAGCCATCTTTCAGGACACTTCCAATGCCAATGATAAAAATGGCTGGATATTTCTGTATAACCCTGGTTTCGCGCTGTTTCCTTGGAAGATCCGGGTACATTTCCAAAATCTCTTCTGCGTGGAGAAACTTTAATTCCTCTGGAATATTGGGATATTTGCTGGCCGCTAATTCAGGAAATAGTTCCTTGGCATATTCGCCAGCTCCGTAGATCACCTTCCATATTTTCCGTACCGTATCCTTGAGATAGTCAAGATTACGTTGATCAGCAGTGATGACCTTTTCCCAATCCCATTGATCCACATAGCTGGAATGGTCATGATCCAGGAAGTAGTCTTTGCGGACAGCTTTCATATCAGTATTGATACCCTCACCCACAGCACAGCCAAATTGCTTGAGAGCCATCCGTTTCCATTTTGTGGCTGCCTGGACCACCTGGGCTTGGATCTTCTTCTCAAGACCAAGACCACATTCAAAATCGATGGGTGTTCTGGATCCATCGCGATCCAGATAATCATTCACCCCGCTATCCTTATCCACGATGAGCGGTACCTGAACCATGTGTAGATTGAGTTCTTTGGCAAGATTGTCCTCTATATACTGCTTTACGGCAAAGAGGGCATCCATACGTTTTAAGGGTGCCAGGATGGGTGTATAATCGTTTGGGAGTGCTTTGTTGACTTCTTCATAGGTGCTGATCCCGGGACCAGCCAGATCGGCTTGCTTTCCCCCGTCTGTCATGATAAATCTCCTCGTAATTTAAGATTGAATTAGATTATTAAAGATCCATCCGATCCAATTACCAGGGTGATAAAACTTTTTTCCATAAATATTTGTTGAGTAGTGACCTACAGGGAAGATTGTCTTTTTTAATGCTTTTTATTTCCATCATGAAGCTTTGTAATAGAAAGGTGGCGGTCCAATCGACTGCCTTATTCAATTCCAGCTAATATAGTAAAATATGCCAGGATATTGGTAAATCAATTGGCCCTCACCCTCCCTTCCCTCCTTTTCCACTTGCAAACCCGAATCGAAATATGTAATTGATATCAAATGGGCTATATACCGTTCAAATATCTATCTGACTTTTTTGCATTCCTACAGCGAGAGGAATCCATTGAGGTCATTACATACAAGGATTTCGTCCATGGGAATCGTGATAATCTGCGTCTGTGGAAAAAAAGCAGAGACCCAAGAAAGATCTCTGTGGTCATCCAGCACGATGTGGACAGTCAGGCGCAGAGTTCCCTCGATATTCTGAGAGTGCAGCAAAAGCTCCAGCTCAAATCAAATGTGATGATATTCAACAAGCGTGTTGACCGTGGTTTGCTTAAGACCACGGGAGAATTAGCATTTACCGACTACATGTCGGACAATCAACTGAATGAACTCAAACAACTCCAGGATGAAGCCGGAATTGTCATTGGATATCATGCAAATGCCTATGAACAGGCTTTATTTGATCTGGAAAAGGCGTGGGGGATTTTCCGTGATGATCTGGAAGAACTGCGCAAGAAATTCACAGTAGACTATTACTCATACCATGGTGGGATTCGAGATTCACGCGGAAAATCAAACGAGATCCTCGGGCAAGTCGATAAGGGCTTAAAGGTGCATTGGGTGCACAATGGGGATCCCCTGAAATTTGCTAAAAGATATAGTGATGGCGGATTGGCAACGGCCGGAGAACGCAAAGGTGATCTGGTGAGATTTGTTCGTAAAATGAAGCCTGGAAAATGCTACCAAATATTGATACACCCCCAATACTACAGCCATGAATTGATCCGGGATCCCCTGAATCCTACATACAAGAATTTACACCGATTTGACTGGTTTCGGGAGATCATTGATTTCTACGAGGAATCGCCGAGGGGTGATTATTGGTTGGGTAAAATGAGTAAATGAGGGTAAAATGACGAATCTACCGGGACCCATTTTTGTGAGAGGCATGAGCCGGAGTGGTGGCACCCTGCTCTGTACTGTATTGGATGCCCACAGTCTGATCTCAATGTCCTATGAAATATATCCCCACTATCTGGAAACCCCTACCCTGCAGAAAACACTGCGAAAATATATGAGTGAACGGGCCGGCATTCCCTTCCTCAAGGCTCGGAAAATGATCAAGGAAGCCGGACTGAGTATTCCAGAACAACTGGATTTTGTTGAATCCGTCTGCAGCTACAAAATGAAAAATGAGGCAAAACAGATCTGGGGCTGCAAGATCCTGCGCAACTATGATGATTGTGTTGCGCGCTGGCCAGATGTCCGTATTCTGGATATCGTGCGGGATGGCCGGGATGTTATGGCTTCTCAATTCGGTACAAAAAAATTCAATACAGATCAGACACCAGCAAAGATCGCTGAGGTCTGGGTGAATACGCACAAGACCATGATGGATTTTCGTGACAAGTACCCAGCTAATTTCCACATACTTTCGTATGAAGATCTGATCAGAGACCCGCAGAAGGTGCTCCAGAAGGCCAGTGATTTCATGGGGCTCAGCTATGAACCAGCCATTGCGGCTCATCATGAGCAATCCCACCTCATATCAAAGAGTCACCACATCAGTCGCGATCGTGTTATTAAACCCCTTGATGATTCAAAAATTGGACGCTGGCGTCGCGAATTATCGAAGGAGCAAATCGATGAATTCATGGGAGTTGCTGGTTCCCTCATGGGGGAATTTTCATATCCTGAGGATTAGTTTTTAGGGTCTTGAAGCCTCTTTTTACCACAGCAATACGGTTAATTTATATCACTCAATAAATAGTTGCTTATATCAGATTGATATATGACCTATATATATCTGATAGATATCCAGGTAAATTACTCGAGTATTACACAATGAGATATGGGGCTATATCCATAAATTACAATGATATATCCTGGTAGCGAAATCTATTGGCACAACCATTGTCACTATTAAGTTCATGACATCTGCTAAGACCACGAGGTTTGCACCCCCCGCTTGTTCAATATTTCACGATTTAGTGGTGGCAAGAAAACTTACACCAATGCAGACAAACACGTAAACGATGGGTTGGATCTGAAATGAATTTTAAAAAAATATACGAAAAACGTTGGTTCAGAATTGGATCGGCTTTGGGAATTCTGGGTGTAGGTATCTCAACCATGGTTCTCTTGGCTGCTACCAAAGAAGAAAGCAAAAAACGCGATATTGGCCATGTCGTTCGCCAGGTGGAAGTCTCCGAGCTAAATTTTGGTGAGCACACCCTGCAGGTTCATGGAAATGGAAGCATTGTCAGCCAGAATAGTCTGGACCTGGTATCCTTTGTTGGTGGGCAGGTCATATATTCCAAAGAGAATCTGAAAAGTGGATTGTTCGTTAAACGGGGGGATATTCTCCTCAGAATTGATGACCGTGAAGCCCTCAATCGCACGCATCAGGCTCGTTCAGGTCTCATTAATGCTATTGTTTCTCTTATTCCAAATCTCAAGGACATCTCCAATAATTCAGCTCATCAAAAATGGAATAAATATCTGGAGAATCTGGATATGGATCGGACCCCCGATCTCCCGGAGATCAATGATGCCCAGGAGCGGATCAGAGTTTCCATGCACAATGTCTTTAACCAATTCTCTATGGTAAGGAATTCAGAGATCAACCTGGATCGTCACACCATCAGAGCACCCTTTGATGCCTATCTGGTCTCCGATGGGGTTATTCCGGGTGCCTGGATGTCCCCAGGGCAGCGGATTGCCAATCTCATTGATCCTTTTCATCTGGAGATCTCCGTACCCTTGGCAGTAAGTGAGTTGGAGTTGATCTCAGGTAGAAATAATCCAAAAGCGAGTATTCGTGCAACAGAGGATCACAGCAAGCGTCTGGATGGAATTTTAAAACGTAAAAACGCCCATATCGATAGAAACAGTCAAACCGTCATGGTGCATGTGGAGCTCGTTAATGACAGTCTTGATCCCGCATTTCTACCCGGTAACTATATGGATGTGTATATCGAGGGAAATCGACTTATTGATGTCGATCTTCTCCCCCGTGATGTGGTAGCACCCGGCCCGTTTGTTTATACCCTGGAGGACTCAATTTTGGGGAAACGAGCAGTCACTGTTCTAGCCACCCAGGGAGATTCCCTGGTCATTGCCAGAGACAATCTGGATTCCGGTGATCTTGTTGTCACAACTCTGCTGCAACGACCCATTGTAGGAATGCGCATTGCAACGGCGGCAATGGTTCAGGAAGCAGATTCCACATTGGTCAATCTCTAGTTCTAGCCTAAAAGGTCTTCTTTCATGTTAAAAAAATATCTCGAATTCTTTTCGACACATGCTGTTATAACCAATTGGATTATGATCATCATTCTGCTGGCAGGGGCTGTCTCTTTAGGCACACTCCAGGTGCGAGTCATGCCAAAAATGGAGCTCACGGGTGTGCAGATCAATATCCCCTTTCCCGGCGCCTCCGCTCGAGAGGTTGAAGAAGGGATCATCACCAAAATTGAACAAAGCCTGCGCGGTCTTGAGGGTTTGGGGAAAATTTATTCCACCTCACAAGATGGTTATGGAACCCTGTATGTGGAAGTGCTCCCCAGTGTGCCTATGCACAAGGCTATTGATCGCATCCGAAATTCTGTGAACTCAATAGCATCTTACCCTGTGAATGCGGAAAAACCGGTAATCTTCCAGGATACACAATGGTCCCGGGTGGCCATGTTGACCATTCATGGTGAAACGGATCTGCTCAACCTCAAGCGAATTGCAGATGAATTTCGGGATGAGCTGACCAAGACCGGGAAAGTGAGTCAGATCAACTCTTTTGGCACCCCCCCTCGCGAGATCATTGTTCAGGTTTCACCCACGAATCTTGAGCGTTATGGCTTGACCATCGGTGATGTGAGCAATGCGGTGAGAGCGGCAAATCTCAATATCAGCTCCGGATCCATTCTCACCAGCAGGGAAAGAATTCAGATCCGTTCCTACGAAAAGAAATATCAGGCAGAACAGCTTGAGAACATCCCCATCGTCTCTAGCATTGATGGTGGCAGCGTACTGCTGAAAGAAATTGCGAGCATCACTGAGGAATGGCCCGAGAATTGGTTTTATGAACAAACCGACGGATATCAGACCATCGATTTGCATGTTATGTACGGCAATGATGAGGATGTCCTGGACATTGCGAAATTAATTGATCAGAAAATTGTTGAATTTGAAGAACGCTATGAAGGCTTGATCCACATTGATCAATTCATTCGGGATACAGATGAATTGGAAGAACGCATCATGACTTTGGTCAAGAATGGTTTTTTAGGCCTGGTCATGGTGCTCATCATCCTGAGCTTTTTTCTTAATCTACGCTTGGCTTTTTGGGTTGCTCTGGGAATCCCAATCAGTTTTATGGGAACCTTCTTTGTCCAGTGGATGCTGGGAATAACCATCAACGAGATGAGTCTTTTTGGTCTCATTCTTGTCCTGGGTATTCTGGTTGATGACGGGATCGTCATCGGAGAAGCTATTTTTTCTGCACGAGAGCGAGAAGGCAAACTGGGACTGGATGCTGCCGTAAGCGGTACTCTAGAAGTGATCAAACCCGTAACAATCTCCATTCTCACCACCATGGTTGCCTTCATGCCATTCTTCGCCCTCTACGGTGATTTACGTAACTTTACCTGGCAGATCGCCTTTGGTATTGTTGTAGCTTTGGGGTTCTCGCTAATCGAAGCCTCCATGATCCTGCCTGCTCACCTGGCACATAGTAAAGCCATGCTTAAACCAGTGGGAGAAGGTGTATCCAGCCCCTTGCGGAGAAACCTTGAAGCGAAGATCAATTATTTCATAAATGATATTTATGGACCTTTTCTCAAATTCAGCATGCAGTACCGCTGGAGTGTGGTAGCTGCTACTTTTGCTGGCATATTTATTATGGCCGGAGCATTCGCCGGTATGCATATCAAAGCTCAATTCTTTCCGGATATCGAGGCTCCCTATGCCCAGGTACGCATTGAAGTCCCCCAGGGGATCAACTCTAGTATTGCTGATGAAATTCGTAATGAAGCCATTATTCGGGCAGTCGAATTTGGAGCGACCAAAGGTCTACCGGAGAAGGGTTATGAGAATGCCATCATCAGTCACCACTCCTGGATGAATGGAAATACTATCAGCATCTTCATGACGCTCATTCCGGCCAAAGATCGTGAGTATACAGTAAAATCATTTTCCGATGAATTGAGTGAGGCTCTGGGAGAATTTCCTGATGCAGAGAACGTCCAGGTTGGTGGGTTCAGCTTTGGCGGAACACCCATCTCAGTTCGTTTCCTCTCTATGGATTTTGATCAGCTTCTAAAAGCCAAAGAGCTATTCAAAGCTGAGTTGAAAAAGATCGATGGGGTGAAAGATATTAGAGATGATACACCCATGGGTACCAACGAATTTGTGGTTAGTCTTAAACCCAAGGGTGAAGCCCTCGGTTTGACCCTGTATGATGTTTCCAATCAAGTGCGCCAGGGATTTTATGGACAGGAAGTCATGCGTCTCCAACGCGGACGGGATGAGGTCAAGATCTGGGTTCGATTCCCACAGCAGGATCGCGCCAGCGTTTCTCAGATGGAGAACCTGAAAATTCGGACGCCTTCTGGTAGTTTTGTGCCCTTTAAAGAGATCGCAAATTATAAAATGCAAAGATCCCTGCAAAGGATCCGGCATGAAGATGGCTCCCCTTCCGTCTCAGTGCGCGCGAATATGGACTACACCAAGAACGATCTTACCGTCGTCCAAAATGAATTGAACCAGAAGATCATTCCCCGGGTACTGGCTCAGGTAGATGGGGTAACTCAGGCTTTTGGCGGTCAGAGTGAATTTGTCAAGAAATCCACAGAGTCTATTCAGTTTACGCTTATCCTGGCAATCGTAGTCATGTTTACCATTCTCATGTTCCTGCTCAAATCCTATGGTCAGGCCATCCTCGTGATCGGTCTCATTCCCCTGGGAACTGTCGGTGCAGTTGCCGGACACGCCATCATGGGCTTGCCGGTATCATTCCTATCATTTCTAGGGATTATTGCTTTGGGTGGAATTGTCGTGAATGATTCAGTGGTCTTGATCGATCGCTATAATAACCTGAAACGTCGAGACAAGCTTCCACCTGAGGAGGCTATTTTTATCGCAGGGATTCAACGTTTCCGTCCCATTGTCATGACGACCATGACTACAGCTGCTGGGCTGGCACCCCTCATCTTTCAGAAATCTGAGGGTGGTCAGTTCCTGGTGCCCATGGCCGTTTCTGTAGCCTTTGGTGTGGTCTTTGGAACCTTCCTGACCCTTTTGATGCTACCAGCCGTTGTCATCATTCTTGATGTGGATCTCCCCTCAATGAAATCAAAGGTGAAAAACTGGATCTTTGGCGGAAAATAGTTTGGATCAAATATAAATAAAAAGCCCACCCATTTTCACGGGTGGGCTTTTTATTTATAAACTATTAATGATCGAGTTAAATGTGGCGCTGGGACGCATGGCTTGATTGGCCAAATCATCATCAGGCATGAAGTAACCACCCAGCTCAGCTGCACTACCCTGAGCATTTAAGAGTTCTGCATTGATCCTGTCCTCGTTAAGTAAAAGCTGACGATAAACAGATTCAAATTTGGTTTTGAGTGCGGTGTCTCCATCCTGTTCAGACAGAGCCTTTGCCCAGTAGAGTGCCAGGCTGAATGAGCTTCCCCTATTATCCAGCTCTCCCACTTTTCGTGATGGAGATTTTTCATTTTCTAAATAGGTACTTATAGCGCGATCCAGGGTAGCAGCTAAAACACTCGCCTTTTCGTTGCTGGTACGATTGGCGATGTGCTCAAAAGCGGGTACCAGAGCACAATACTCACCGAGAGAATCCCACCTCAAGTGACCTTCCTTGAGGAATTGCTGGACATGTTTTGGCGCAGAACCGCCAGCCCCAGTTTCAAATAGACCTCCACCTTTCATTAAAGGAACAATGGAGAGCATCCTGGCGCTGGTTCCCAACTCAAGAATGGGAAAAAGATCTGTGAGATAATCTCGCAGTACGTTGCCAGTAACAGAAATGGTATCTTCACCGTTTCGGACGCGCAGGAGAGAGAATTTCATGGCCTCATTTGGACTGAGGATATGAAGTTCCAGGCCGCTGGTATCATGATCTTTTAAATAGAGATTTACCTTATTGATGATCGCAGCATCATGTGCCCGATTCTCATCCAACCAGAAGACAGCCGGTGATCCGCTGGCTTGGGCTCTGGTGACTGCGAGTTTGACCCAGTCACGAATGGGGGCATCTTTGACCTGACACATTCTAAAAATATCACCAGTTTCAACTGATTGCTCCAAGAGTGTTTCCCCAGATGTATTTACAACTCGAATGCTGCCATTAAAGGGGGCTTCAAAGGTTTTATCGTGGGAGCCGTATTCCTCTGCCTTCTGGGCCATGAGACCCACATTGGAAACACTTCCCATGGTCGCAGGATCGAATTGACCATTGATTTTACAATCCTCAATGATCTCAGCATACATGGTGGCATAGGAACGGTCTGGAATCATGGCAATAACATCCTGGAGTTGGTCATCATTGTTCCACATTTTTCCTCCATCCCTGACCACATTGGGCATAGAGGCATCAATGATCACATTGTTGGGGACATGCAGATTGGTAATACCCTTGGAGGAATCCACCATGGCCAGAGCCGGTTGGTCCACATAAACCCGGGCAATATCGGCTTCGATCTCAGCTTTTTTTTCAGCTGGAAGGCGATCCAGTTTGTTGAGAACATCTGCCAGTCCATTGTTCACATTGGCGCCTAGTTCCGCCAATACAGATGCATGTTTTTCAAGGGCGGCAGCAAAATAAACACGCACTGCATGGCCAAACATAATGGGATCTGAGATTTTCATCATCGTCGCTTTCAGGTGTAGGGAAAGCAATGTGCTCTCGGCCTTAGCTTCAGCGATGGTTTTTGCATAAAACTCTCTCAGAGCTTTCACGTTCATAACCGTGGTATCGATGACTTCACCTTTCAGCAAGGTCAAATTTTCTTTAAGAACTTTTACGGAACCATTTGAATCAAGCGCTTCAATATTTACTGCGCAAGCATCACAGAGGGTGAGGGATTTTTCATTGCCATAAAAATCTTTCTCCTCCATGTGAGCCACTCTTGTTTTAGAACCTTCAAGGGGCCAGGGCTTCATCATTCGATGTGGGTTTTTTTGAGCAAAACGTTTCACAGATTGGGCAGCGCGACGGTCAGAATTCCCTTCACGCAGGACAGGATTTACTGCTGATCCAAGGACTTTGGCAAATCGTTTTTGAAGGTCAAGCTCTGCATCATTAACTGGTTCATCAGGATAATTGGGAATTTGGTAGCCCTTGTCCTGTAATTCCTGGATAGCTGCTTTTAGCTGGGGAATTGACGCTGAGATATTGGGTAGTTTGATGATGTTTGCCTCAGGAGACTGGGTCCAATCACCCAACATCTTCAAGGCATCAGCTTTTTTTTGGTCTTCAGCAAGATTTTCCGGGAATTGAGAGATGATCCTACCTGCCAGAGAAATATCACTCACCTCAATATCAATATTGGTGTCTTTTGTGAATGCTTGGACGATGGGTAAAAGTGAATAGGAAGCTAAAGCTGGTGCTTCGTCGATCTTGGTCCAGATTAATTTTGATGTTGGCATTGTGATCCTCTAGTAAATGCATTGAAGAAATTGTCGAATTGGTGCTCAAAAAACGCTCACAGGGAAAATCGAACTACCCCGAGTTTCAAAATAAATCGAAAACAAGGTTTGCAAACTGATTTCGGGAGTTAAAACTGCAATATTCAGATATCTGGCTTGACCATATTGGCACTCGAAGCACCACCAATTTTCCGACGAGCACAAATTATTATTATGAAATTCACCAAACCATGCAATTCAATGGTTTATTGTACCTGATCACAGTTTAGAGGTGAATTCATAGCCATTGAAATTCTGTAGGTGGTTCAAAGGAATAATAATAATTTCGAAAAAAACAATTTATATTTTACCACTTATTTAATTGTCTGGCAAGACAGAGAGGATTGTAATGAGAATTGTGACAATTGTTTTGGCCGTCCTAGTGTTAGGAATGGCTGGTTCAAGCTTTTATTATTGGAATGCAGATCAAAAAGCGGGCAAAGAAATTTCTCAGCTTAATCAAAATATGGACAAACTGAGTACAAAGGTTGAGGATTTCGAAACCCGCAAAGCTGAGCAGGTGGAGCAAATTCGGCTCACTCATGACTCACTGGTACAGAGTCTTCGTAAGGAGATCGAACAAGGACAGATCAAGATCAAACAAGTGGAATCCAAACTGTCTGTTACCCTGATTGATAAGATTTTGTTTGCCTCAGGCAAAGCTGAGATCACTCCCGAGGGCCAGGATATACTGACGCGTGTTGGGAAAATGTTGAAAAACACCTCGGGTAAAATCATTCGCGTGGAAGGTCATACGGATAATGTTCGTATCCACCCCAGACTGAAGAAAAAATATGCTTCAAACTGGGAGCTCTCCAGCGCTCGAGCTACTGTGGTTGTGAAACATTTGCAGGATAAGGCCAAGATTCCAGGGAAGCGCTTACAAGCGATTGGCATGTCCCAGTATGATCCTGTCGAATCTAATGCCACACGAAAAGGTCGCAGCATGAATCGTCGGGTGGAAATTACTGTATTACCGGACCTTTAGGATTCAGATTTGGTGACCCTCCAACTCTCCGAATAAGATACTGTGATAAATTCGAGGAAGTCCCTGCCATCTTCCAACAAGAGAAATACGACAGGGGTCCTTGGTCCATTTAAAATGTTTCAAACCAATCCAGCATGGCCATCAGAGCAGGTACACCTGCCGTCTCATGATTTGCGTCAGGGATACCCACCAATGCAAGATCTGTGGCTCCATTGGAGAGCAGTGCCTCTACCGTTTCTTCTGCTATGACATAGGGAACAGTAAGATCTGCCATCCCGTGATAAAGGCGGGTGGGTGTTATGGGACTCCAGTCCAGAAGACTGTTCTCTTTGAAAGCCACGCTATATGCTAACTCTGTACTATCCAAGTAACTCTCGCGAAAATCTTGCACAACCAGCTCTGAAATATTTTGGGGCAGTTGATCATTGATCTCAAAAAAGGAATTCGAGCCGTTGTAGAAGCCCCTCACCTGCTGATCATAGGGTCCCTGAAAGACACTTCCCAAGTTGTCAAAGGCATAGATCTCGTTATAGGCCACGAACATGAAACCAATATAGGCTGGCCAACTATAGGCAGCTCCTCCAAGAACGTGCCTGGCTATGGCATGGAGATCATAGGGTCCTGCCATGGGTGCACTGGCTGTGAGTACAAATTCATCCAAGAGCTCTGCTTCCATGGTTCTTTGAGCAGCCAGAGTGGCGAAACCCCCTTCAGAATATCCTGTTAAAAAGAGCGCCTCATCCAGCAAAACACTATTTTCCGCGCAGTAGGTTTCTGCTGCTCTGATCATGTCAATGATAGCATTGGATAGCGATTCTGCATGCAGGTATGGATGTAGTTCCTGAGAATCGCCATAACCAGCATAGTCAGGCACGAGGGTGGCATAACCCTGGCTGGCTGTGAGGATGGCTGACATGCCCGCGGAGGAGTTCATTGGATTTACAGACGCGACTTCGCTACGCTTTGTGACAGTCCCATGTCCTATACTGAGCAATGGGTGAGTTGCCTCATCAACGGGAAAAACCAGTGCTCCGGAAAGCGATCTAAGTTCACTATCCAGATCAGGTGATAGATAATTGAGTTTGACGACCCGTATGGAGTTTGGAAGCGATCCAGGGTTGTTTAATCCCACCCCCTGGAGGATTTGTCCTATCTCAGTGGAACTATATTCATAGATCAAACTTGATTTGACCAGGTCACCCCTGGTTTTTTCAATCGGATCTGGATCAGCTTCCTCGCAACTATGGAGCATCACTGCAATCACAGCCAGAGCCATGCATCTGAAGAGCATACTGAATTTCATAAGACCCCCTTTAGGTTTGTGCGGCGAAGCGGGTGAATATATTCACTATCATATGTGAGGAATAAATAGCCTTCTGTGAGCGGAAGAATATAGAGCTAAAAGGCTATTCGAGGGATTCGATGGGTGCCCCAAATAATTGGATGAAGTACTTCCCTGACTAACTCAAAAAAAATAAGGGTCCCAGATTTTGAGTCTCTGCCATAGAGATTTTAATGATTTTGGTTTTGTATATCCTTAGAGCAGTAGGTCTTCACAACCCGTCCATGGCCATGCTAAAGAATACCTGGTGTTCTTACGCCGAATTCCTACTCGCGTTGATGTTACCATACAGGGAGCGCTGGACTATTTTCTCATAAGCTGGTTTGAACTTATCGTTTTCCTCAATTTTCTGCATGGCATATTGTTGAGTGATCAATAGCGGGAGTACAATTCGTTTTCGAATTTCAATAGATGCCCTTGAGGCAGGCTCTTCATCCATTAAATGCTCGAAGCCTGAAATAAGGAGTAACATCTCCTTGGAAAGCTTGTATTCATCATAGAGGATATGCCAGAAATCACCATACACTTCATCCTCGGCGATGTACCGTGTGAGTTCAAAATCGCATTTGAAGAGTGACATCATACTGTTGAGCATGAGTGCCTTGAAATAAGAAACATCCCTGAATAGTTGCTGCAATCCATCCAGTTTCCCCTGGTCAAGCAGCTGCTTTATTGCAGATCCAACGCCGTAATATCCGGGGACATTTTGTTTCATCTGACTCCAGGAACCTACAAATGGAATAGCCCTGAGATCTTCCAGTTGAAGCTTTTTCTTGTGCCCCCTCTTCACCGGTCGAGATCCAATATTTGCTTCGGCATAGTACCTGAGAGTACTCTTATTTTCAAGATAAGGGATGAACAAAGGATGTTTTTTCAACTTGACATACTTCGAGTGGCTTAATTCTGACAGACTCTCTAACAGACCCCGTTCCTCTGGAGACAGAGTGTTGTCTTTTTCCAGAACAATATTGGATAGGCCAGCCGTCAACAACTGTTCACAATTGTGAGTAAAATGTTCCTTGGTCCCATAACGACTGGTAATGGTCTGCCCCTGAATCGTTAGTTGGATCTCATGGTTGGCGATCTGTTTACTCTGCGAAGCATAAAACCGAGAGGTCTTCCCGCCACCTCTGGCAGGTGGTCCCCCGCGACCATCAAAAAAGATCGCCTTTATCCCATATTCAGCACAAACGGTGGAAAGCCTTTCTTTCGTCTTATAAATCGTCCAGTTGGCCTTTAGGTATCCCCCATCTTTAGTTCCATCTGAGAAACCCAACATGATAGTCTGCTTATCAGCTCGCTCAGAGAGATGTTTACGATATTCTGGAATCTGAAACAACTCCTCCAGGATTGTCTCAGCCTGGTCCATTCCACCCATGGATTCGAAGAGTGGAATAATATCAAAGGGAAGTTTGTCACCCTTCCAACCACACCATTTGAAAAGGGCATATACATAAAGTACAGAAAAAACGTCTTCCGAATTACTTATGATGTACCGGTTACAGCCGACCTCACCATTTTTTGCCTGTATCTCCTTCAGGGACATGATGGTTTTTAAGGTATCCTGCACCAATTCATCTTTGAAGCGTGTGGTGTCCAGGAAAAAATCCGATTCTAAGAGAATGGAGATCAACTTTTCTTTCCCCAGTTCCGCCAGATCTGATTTGATCAATTTCTCGTTGCGGAGAATGGCTTCGATGGTCCGTTGATGAACACGGTGATCCTGTCTGATATCCAGAGATGCAAAATGGGTTCTGAATATCTTTATCTTATCGATGACTTCATCCAACTCATCCAGAAATAATCCTCTGTAATCATTGACCAAAGTCTTTCTAACTGTGAGCAGAGGTACAAGAATCTCATTGTAGGGAATCCCATTTTCTGCATCAAACGTTGCCTGGTAGAGCCTTGCCTGTAAATCGTTTATCGGCCCTTGCACACCTTTAAAAGTCAGCTTCAGCGCCAGCCGTTTCAAATCCCAGTAGTAACATTTCATAAGACTCATTCTAAGATCATCGGCAACTTGCATGGTTGTATTGGCATTTACATAGGGATTTCCATCCCTATCTCCCCCAGGCCAGAACCCCAGCTTAATAATATTCGGATTTTCAAAAGTTTCATCACCCAGTTTCTTTTTAATATCAGAATAAAGCTTTCCGATTGCATCGTAATACACATATTTCAAATAGTAAGTCAGGTTCTTAGCTTCCTCAAAGGGAGTTGGCTTTTTAGCATTGAGCAGGGAAGTCATGCCCAATTGCTGGAGTGTCAGGTCAATATCGTTAATATTGTTCTTCCTGATGAATTTCCGCAGATCACTTATGATGTTTAATACAGCCTGAGGATAAAACTGGGTCGGATGTGCAGTAAGTACCAGCCGAGCACTAAAACTGGAGAGCAGGTCAGCAAATTTATCACTTTTGTTTTTCGAGTTGAGCAAGGTGAAAAAATCATCCAGGGAGAGTTCAGAATCAAGTTTCTGCAGTTGAGTAAATGAGGCATCCTCAACACTATCAAACAGCACAACCTGACGCTCCACATATTGGATCACATTGAACATGAATTCAATTTTTTCCGATTCGGTGCTGATCTCAACCTGCGTCTCAAAAAATGAATCCAATATTTCCAGTGGATCCAAACCGGTCTTTAATCCCTTTTCCGCGGCATCGTGGAGCAGGGGTATCAATAATCCTACATTTTTGACACTTCCGCCAGGGAGGTTTAAAAAGAGACTATTATAAATATTGAACTTGGTTTTAACCCATTTATCGAAATCCTGAATCTGAGCTGCTTGATTTGTCATTCACTGCCACATTTCTTTTTCATTTAAACTCTGTCTACGGAAGGAACATAATCTATTCAGCAATAAGGGCTCTCACTATTTTTTGTTTATCAGGAGAGCCGAGATTCCAGGCTTTCGAATACTCATGGACAGGCAGGGCAGCGTGGCTTACTGTATTTATTGAAATAGCGTCGATCCTTGTCCTTCCATATTGACCTCCCTAATTGGTCAACTTTTTTCAGGACGACACCCTATATGAAAAGCCCCTGATTTTGGGCAGGGGCTTTGAGATCTCAGGCTTGTGATCGCTGTCTATTTTAAATGCAGCATCTTGGTCATCTGACTAAAGTCACCTGCAACAAGTCTTACGAAATAGAGGCCTGTGCTAATGGTTTTACCATCAGATGTTTGACCATTCCAAACCACGTCATACCAACCGGCAGAATGATGCCCTGATTCCAGTGTTTGGACCAAATGACCCTGGACATCATATATTAATAGTGAGAGATTTGAATCTTCAGGCAATCCATAGCGAATCGTCGTGCTGGGATTAAAGGGATTGGGGTAATTTTGCTCCAACACATATACATCTGGCAAAGTCAAATCAGTATGAGTGGCTACCATAGAGCTGATCTGGATGGAATTGGTATCCAGCGAGGCAACATTGGTATCATTATCAAATGCGATGACTGACCAGCTTATATCGACACCCCGGGGGAATTCTTCAACGTTTTGACCGTAGTTAGTTGTAGTTATATCTTCGACAGAAAAATTCCATGTACTGCTTTCGAAATGTAGTTGATAAGAAATCTGCTCCCCATCTACATCCTCTGCTTCATCCCAAATAAAGGTCTGAAGCGCCTCCTCTGGACCGGCAACGATGGTCTGATCTACTGGTGATACCAGCGAAAAGGCAGCGGGAGGATCATTTACTGATATGACCGTCAATCTAAATTCAGTGGTGTCCGCCAATGTACCATCACTTACATAGACACTAATTTTTGCAGTTCCGTGCCAGTTCGGGGCCGGGATCAATGTGAGGCTATCTGCAACGATGTGTATGGACACTTCAGAAACATCAGATTCGGCCGAAAAGATTAGTGCGTCGTCTTCTACATCGTATGCCTTGAGCAAAATTATCTCACTGGCAGAATCTTCAAAGGTGGATGCATCTTCGATTGCCGATAGAAGGGGGGCAAAATTAAGTGGTACATCGTAAACAAGGAGATGGGAACCGACTGTACTGCAAGGGGGGCGGTCCAAAGTGTCACAGCTTGGATAGTGGAGGACATCCCAGCTTGAAGCCACATAAATCTGGTCATCCACCACTTCCATATCAAGGTATCGATCGTTGTATCCCTCTGGACCAACAAAGTCCCACCCGTCCAGTACCCTCCCAGACAAATTTGTAATAATAATTTCAGAATGTCCATTCAGATATACAATATCATCTTTGATATAGATCCCGAATGCGTTGAGGTGGTCATACCCTCGGACCATGATAATATTCTGATCCGTTCCATCCAGATTCATGCTGGTGATCCCAGCTAACTCATCAGAGACAACATAGAGTTTGTTTGAATAGACAAACATATCTATATATCCACCAGCACTGGCAGAATCCATACCGCTAATGGGGAAGCTGTTCTCAATTGCCAGACTTGTTTTATCCAGAACATAGATGCTATCCTTCTTTCGATCAGCCACATACAATTCGTCACCATGAATAATGAGATTAATGGGCTGGTACTCTACATTGGCTGATTCAAACGGAAAGGTTTTGCTCTCTATGAATCCCAGGGAAGCAGAATGGTGCTTGAGAACACTATTGGCCGTCCCTGTCCAGATAGACCCATCAGTCTCATCAATCTCAATGCCATGATTTCCAAAATTGCTTGATGCGGAAGGGAAGCCATCAGTAAGCAAGTAGTCAGTTAGGGAAACCTTTGTTACCTGACCAGATCGGTAAAGTGTCAAGTAAAGTGCATCGTTATAATACGACATTCCATAATGATGATTGCTTGAATCACTCGTACCCGTATAGATGACATTTAGTGCAGGTGAAGCTTCCAAAATATCTATCCGAGCCTGGTCTAAGGATTGATCTCTCAGTCCAATTTTGTCTGCTGCAGAGAGTGATAGCACGAGTATAGAAATAGTAAGTAATGAACGAATCATGAGATTTCCTCTTCATTTCATTTTCAATTATTAACTACGTATTATAAGCTCAAGTGACTTATAAATCCTCGATGTATGTCACATTGGACATCCAATAATATATACAATTATGATTTTCTATAGATTTGTCGTGAAATAATCCGTCATTTTTGTAAAGAGATGCAGACGCGTATTTCCACCCTGGATACTATGATTTCGATTGGGGTAGAAAAAAGAATCGATGGGTTTGTTCAATTCAACACACCTGTTTATAAAGAAGAGGGTGTTCTGGTAGTGGACATTGTCATCCTGGGTACCATGGATAATGAGCAGTTTCCCCTTTAAACCATCGACATAATTATTGAGGTTCGCTTTTTCATAGCCCTCCGCATTAATACTTAGTAAGCCCATGTGCCTTTCAGTCCAGATGGTATCATAGGTCTTAAAATCTGTGACAGGTGCAACGGCCACCCCGACCTTAAAATAATCTGCCGCCCGTGTCATGAGTCCGATGGTGAGGTATCCACCCCCGCTCCAGCCCCAGAATCCCAGACGATCTTTATCAACAAAGGGTAGGGCTTGTAGATATTTGGCGCCCTGGATCTGATCATAAATGGACCATTTACTGAGATCACCCCAGGCAAGATTCTCAAATTCTTTACCACGACCGCCTGTGCCCCTGTTATCCAAACAAAAAATTAGATAACCCTGCTGGAGCATGTACTGATGCCAGTTGTCACGATAGTCTTTCCATCTATTGACGACCTTTTGAGAGCCTGGTCCTCCATAGCCATAGACCAAAATGGGATACTTCTTTTTCGGGTTAAAATTATGTGGTTTCATCAGATAGGCATTTAGTTCGACACCATCATCTGTCGTGATAGTTTTGAATTCAGGAAAAACAAAGTTTCTTTCTGCAATCAAATCAATTCCACCCTCGTTCAGGACGCGGAGTGCATCCCCATCACTGCTATTCAACACTGTCTTGGAAGGGGTCGTACTATTTGAATAGGTGTCAATAAAGTGCTGATAATCCGGAGAAAAGATGGGTGTATGCCAACCCGCCTGAGGAGATATTCGGGTCATTTCACTTCCATCAAGCCTGACACGATATACATGCTGTTCCAGGGGTGAATCTTTCTTTCCATAAAAGTATAGCCAGTTCTCTTTTTCATCCACACCGACGACTTCTGTTATTTCCCATTCCCCACTGGTGACCTGCTGTACGAGATTTCCCTTATAATCATAGATATAGGCATGACGGTAGCCGCTGCTTTCTGAGGAAAAGATTATCTGATCCTTGTCCCTGAGAAAAGAGTTGTCATGCTGCACATCGACATAGCAGGGGTCCTCATCGCTAATGATGATTTTTGATCTGCCGTTGCGGGTATTCGCCATGAGTATATCCAGATGATTTTGCGCCCGATTCAGTCGCACCATGGCCAGGATGGAGGATGAATTGGTCCAGAAAATTCTGGGGATGTAGATATCTTCATCTTTACCCAGATCCATCCATTTGGTGTTTCGCTTTTTCACATCGATAACACCGATTTTGATCAGGGCGTTCTCTCCACCAACCTTGGGATATTTGAGGGGGTAAATTTTATTGTAATAGGAGGTTTCATCTACCAGATTGAATTCCTGTACTCTGGTCTGGTCAAATCTCCAGAAAGCGATCTTCTTGCTATCCGGTGACCATCTCCAGGCATCTGCCAGCCCAAACTCTTCTTCATACACCCAGTCGAATTCACCATTGAGAATGTTATTTGTACCATCCCGAGTCAGGGCTGTCTCCACACCTGTGACAAGATTCACAATATATAGATTATGATCGCGAACAAAGCCCACCATGGATCCATCTGGTGACAACTTCACATTGCGTAGCCCAGCACTGTTGTCTGCCAGAGCTGTGATTTTCTTTGTCGTTACATCCATGAGATAGAAAGGTGCTTGAGATGAGTGCCTCCAGATCGACTTGCTGGGACCCTGGATCAATAAATACTTCCCATCGTGGGTCCAGTGGTAGCTGCTCATTTTGATCTGGGCATTGTTGTAGATCAGATCACTGGCTGGTACAAACAATGTCTTCTCCCCAGATTGAACATCATGGCGGTAAATATCCAGAAATTCTGCATCCCTGCTGCCTTCCGTATATGTGAATGCATCACTTCCAGGCATCCATTCAATATTTTCAATGGGGTGTTCATCAAAAGCAGTACTTGAAAATAATTCCTCAAGCGTTATGGCTTGTTTTTGTTGTCCCATCAACACGTTGAATGAGATCAGCACCAGAAATAATGTTCTCAGTTTCATAGGATTCTTTTTTTCCTTTGTTGTTGCAGTCAGCTTACCATAAATATTGAATTTCATCATCGAGCCCAAGGAACTCCCAGCGCTGCAGGGCAATGGGAATGTTTCCGTTTTTCATCATATAGTCATGATATGTTTTTAGCTCAAAATCATCACCCGATAAGACCCTGGCATCACTGATGAGTCTGAAGATCTGCAGTTTTCCAATCTGATAAGTGATGGCCTGCCCCGGGGTGGCGGCAAAAAAGGCTGCTTCACTTGTTGCGGATTCTTCATCCATGGGCACAGTGGATTCAAGATACTCCCCTGCTTCCAGGATCGAAAAATTTCCCAGGGCGAGATTCACATCCACTGCCACTCGTAGAGCACGGAGACGCATAAAGCGATAGATGATCTCTCTGCTATGGGGTTTATTGTCAAATAGACCTAGCTGTAGGAGCAATTCTTCAACATAGAATCCGATGCCCTCGTTGCCATTAGAGTCAATATAAAAACGACGAATCGGACGCTCATTTTTCCAGGTCTGGATCAACTGAAAGTAATGCCCTGGAACCCCTTCATGGATGATCAATGGGCGTGGGTCCCGCGCTGCAGTTCCATAGAAAAAGCCCAATTTCTCCGAGGGGTCGGGAATATAGCGTACCGAATTTTCTGTTAAGCGGCTGGGTGAGGTAAAATCATCCAGCTCACCATAAGAACCCAGGGCTCGTAAGTAACCAGGCATGGGTTCCAGAGTATAGTGTTGTGCCCACTGTGGAACACTCATAATGTCTTTCTCTACCAGGAAATCTCTGATGGCCTGCTCATCGATGCGAGCCTGTTCGATCTCTTCTTCAATGGATTGAAATTTTGCAGAAGGTGGAATGTGCTTGTTTCGCTCTATTTCCAGAGCCTCAAACGCGACCGATCTCTCCCACTCCTGATTTCCCATGCGGAGCAATTCATCGGGTGAAAGGGGTACCAATGCAATATTTTTCAGAAAATAGCTATACTCGGATCGGCCAACAGCGAAGGTCTCATCCATTGAGGAAAGCTTGCCCTTAAGCCATAGCGCATATTCTTCCAGGGCAGCTGATGCCCGATTTGCAGATCTCTTTAATGTTGATCCGAAGTAAGCAGGGTAGCTGGCAGTTAGATCCAGGACCATGCGATTCATATTTTCTCGAATACCCTCTAATTGATCGATGGCGATGATGGCAAATGGTTTCACCGGATCGTCCAAATTCATTTTGGCATGTTTGAGTGTCCGCGGAATTGAGTTCAATCGAAGGATAATTTCGTTTGCTCTATCAGCTGTAAGCGGCGAGGAGAGTGCCAGAAGATCAAAAACATATCCCACTGTCTGGTTTATGTAAAATTCAGGATGGCGACCTGGAAGATCCAGGACATTCAATTCCCAATTCACCCGTTCAATGGCAGAGCGTAAAAGCAGATAGTCTACACTATCAGCTCGGGACCATTCCACCTGGGGAATAGATTCAAGGGCATGAGAAAATTCTATATATTTTTCTTTTGAATTGCTTATCGCTTTTGGAGAATAATCGGGGAACCAATTGGGTGCTCTTTCAAGTCTGGGAATATCATCACTTGTGATGGGTTGGGTAAGGGTTCTCCATTCCATAAATTTGATGGCCAGGGCATTAAGATCAGGATTTTGTTGGCCAAACAGCAATGTGATTGAAGTAAGACAGAACAGTAGTTTTTTCATGTAGAAACTTTCAAGCTTAATGTTTTAATCCAGCACTTAGGATGCCTCATATTTCGTGCCAGAAAATTTTAGAAATGGTCTGAAATATTAATATAACCCATACTTCGGGAGGGTTGCAGGTGTTTCTGCCATCCTTATCCTGATTTTGTTAATCACTGCCTGGATCGGGAATAGAAATTTGAATAAGCTGTCTAATGACGGTACAATTGATGACTAGACATGAGGGCCAGGGGGTAAATAAAACAGGCAGAGTATTCTGCCTGTTTTATTTACTTACGACTTACTTTTTGCTTCTATGCGGGCATCATCCAGAAATTGTATATACTTACGGATATAGCGCATGAAATAGATGGCCTTATCTTCAGCTAGGAAGGTGGCGTTGCCAACTTCAGCTCTATCTCCTACGGGTACCGGGAATTCAAAGCCACTCTCCGTGATATACCACAGACTCCCGCGGCTGTAAAAACTGATTCTCACTTTCTGTCCATCTTTCACCATGTCTTTCAGGTTCATTTCAACCCCTTTCCTGGTTTATTGATTAAAAAAAACCCCGCTATTCGTTTGAATCAGCGGGGTTTAAATACCTGTGTAGTATGTATTAAAGATGAAGTCTATCTAGCTTGATATTCTCCATACATATATGCTGATCCATGGGCTTGTCCGCCCACGGAATCTTGAAATAGGGACTTAATATTTATACTTCTCATCATCACGCTGGCAGTTTAGCAGTGGCAACAACTCTCAACAAACTCTTTTTAATCCTGAAAATATTTCGAGGTTTGTCAATTACGCTAGCATAAACTATCATTTAATCTTTACAATTTCAATTTCACCATCAACGAGTGCCAAAGCAATCATGCCGCTTAAAAGTTTTTGAGCAAGGTCCCCGAACAGCTCAAAGCGCCAACCACGGGCGACTCTCGTTGGTACTCCCATTGTCATTTCTTCAAGATCAGCCCTGGTGGCCACCATCCTGGGAGCGACTTTGTTTTTCTCACATACATGCTTTAGTAGTGCACGCAGAAGGACCACGGCATTTTCATTTGATTCATTTTCAGATCTTGCTTCCTCAAAGGGAGGGCACTCTGCCAGGGGCAATGCTTTGGACGTGCGTATACATTGTATAATTTCCTGGCCGATCTGTCCTCGGGAATTACCCCCAATACTACGAATGCGCCCTAGTTCCTCCAGGTTTTTGGGTTGGTTGAAGACAAGATCACGCAGGGCGAGGTCTTTAAGAACCCAGCCTCGAGGTATATCCTGGGTTTTTGCCCGCTCTTCCCGCCAGATGATCAGTTCACGAAGCGTAGCAAGACCTCGCCGCGATAGCTTCTTCATTTTCAATTTGCTCATTTGGGTCTCCAGGTTAAACCCAAAGCGTCCTGGATCCGATAATTCACGCATTTCCTCATCAATCCACCCGGCTCGATTTCGCTTATGGATTTCTTCATAGAGCCGCTCATAAACAATTCCTAAATTTGAAACATCGGCAAGAGCGTATTCTATATGTCGATCCAGAAGTGGACGCTGAGACCAGTCCATTATCTGTGCGCTCTTATCCAGCCTGGTTGAAGTAAATATCTTTACCAGATGCCCATATGAGACTTGATCCCCAAACCCGCATACCATGGCTGCAATCTGAGTATCAAATACCGGTGTCGGGGAGAAGCTGAAATTATTCCACAGTATGGCAAGATCCTGCTCTGCGGCATGGAAGACCTTAATAATTTGAGGATTTCTGAGAAACTTGATCAATGGTTCAAGATCAAGACCACTGAGTGGATCGATCACTGCTGCATGTGATCCATAGGCCAACTGAATCAAACATAATTGTGGATAATAGGTTTTTTCAGAAATGAATTCGGTATCCACTGTCACATAGGGAGGTGCTCCCAAATCCTTGATGAATCTAGCTAAATCTAAACTGTTCTGGATTAACAAATCGTCATGCCTCTTATTTTCTTGTGAACTAACTTGCATTCTTTCGAATTAATGAATCATAGTCAATGTAACCTGAGACAGCCCATTCTGCAGACCTATCCTGGCTGTATTCCTTTCATCGAGAAATCCATAATTGCTATTGATCGCTCCTCATTCTCCTATATTGTTATAATTGCCTGGGAGTATTGATGCATAAACGCTGTCCACTAATATTAATTATTTCTCTTGCCTTGGTTTCCAGCGTCCTGGCACAAAATACAGTTGGCTTGATCCAGAAAGATCCACGATCTTTCTCTGGGTATACCCTGTTTTCACCACTAAAGTCCACTTCAACCTTTCTAATTGACCATGACGGATTGTTGGTCAATCAATGGAATAGTGACTACGTGCCCTCCATGACGGTTTACTTACTTGAGGATGGTAGTCTACTTCGAGCGAGCGCAATATCCTCAGATTCCACCACAAGACCGGGAGGATTTCAGAAATTCAGCTGGGAAGGCGAGTTAATTTGGGCGTATTATTTTGCTGGTCAGCACCATGATATAGAACCCTTGCCCAATGGCAATGTCCTCATGGTTGTAAGCGATGAGAGATCGGCCAACGAAGCGTTAGCAGCTGGGCGAAACCCGGATTTTTTACCGGATATCACACTGAGATCACTATCCATCATTGAGATTCTGCAAACCGAGTCTAATTCTGGCAAAATAGTCTGGGAGTGGAACGCCTGGGATCATCTGATCCAGGATTACAGCGCTTCCCTGGACAATTTTGGGGATGTTGAGGCCCATCCAGAATTAATAGATATCAATTTTATGAGAACCAGTAGCTCGGATTGGCTTCATACAAATTCAGTCGCGTATAATTCCGTCCTCGACCAAATTGTGGTCTCAAATCGTGAAATCTCTGAATTGTGGGTGATCGATCATAGTACCACGCTGCTTGAAGCTGCTTCTCATACTGGCGGGAATAGCGGGAAAGGCGGGGACCTTTTATATCGATGGGGAAATCCGCAGAGTTACAGAGCCGGTGACAGCAGCGACCAGGTCATGTTCGGGCAGCATGATGTGCACTGGATAGAACCCGGTTTACCCGCCGCTGGTAACATGCTCATTTACAATAACGGCCTGGATCGTCCCGATGGACACTTCGCAAGTATTGATGAAATTGTGATTCCCCTCGCTAGCCTGGGAACTTATACTCTCAATTCAGGTTCTGCCTTCGCCCCGGAACAGCTTTTTTGGACCTATTTTGCAACGCCGACGCCGGATGTATTTATTGCCCCCCATTATGGCAGTTCGCAGCGCTTGCCAAATGGGAATACCCTGATCGTGTCGCCGGAGGATGGACGACTATTTGAAGTAACTCCAGATCGTGAAATTGTTTGGACTTACATCAACCCCGCCAGTGTAACAGGAATACTTTCCCAGGGAGACATACCTGTACAAAACAAGGTCCCGAGAGTCACCAGATATTCAGCGGATTACCCTGGTCTCATTGATAAAGATCTGACTCCCGGCGATCCAATTGAAATTTACTCCTCAGCTATCTCGAAGGAGCAGCTTCACTTTGATAACCATTACCTTGCACCAAATTTTCCTAACCCATTCAATTCATCAACAACAATCCAGTATTCCCTGGCTGAAGCATCGAACGTAACAGTAATTGTATATGATCTTTCAGGTCGAGAAATAGCCATTTTGCTTAATCAAGAGCAGACAGCCGGCTCACATTTCGTCACTTGGAATGGCAGGGACCAGATGGGTCATACGATTATATCTGGTTTGTATTTCTATACTATTCAAACCGATGGATATACCCAAACCAGGAAAATGCTTCTGCTGAAATAGGGTCTTCAATCTCCAAATAAGCTTGAGGAATCACCTGAATTCAGAATGGTCAACAGAAGCCAGATCCAAAACGAGATATCGTGTGCTCTACTCCCATTGGTAAATAAGACTCAGCATATGTTGCCCCCCGCCCCTCACTTTTTTATCCAGACCAGCGCCCTCCCCCTGTAAGCTTAGCTCACTGTCATCTACTCGTTCAAACCAGGGAATGATCTGATTGAATTCATACTGCAGGGTAAACGCCTTGAATGCATAGCTTATGGGAAAGCCAAAGGAAAGCGTATGCAGATGAAACTGGTAGGGATAGTCGATGGGAACGGTGGAGATATTGAATTCGAGTTCAGCTTCACCCACGGCTCTCAAATCAAAATATGCATGTTGGTAGCCTGTTTTTATAGCTAATCTCGTCTCTTCATGGACATATTCTTTCTCGAGCTTCAGCTGTTGGGAGTAACTGTGTCCTGAAATATTTAATTGAGCCGCATGGGAAATAGGGAAAAACCAACTGCGACCCAGTACCGGTGTCTTCAACTCAGTATTTGCCTCCCAGCGTGAATATCCAATCCCTGATTCGAGTTGCAGGCTCCTTCCCAGATATGCCATGCTGAGAGAGCCACCCTTGCGGCTGAATTCAAGCCAGCCATATTCCCTAAAATCGACATAATCACCTGTTGGAAGCGGTGGAAGTGGGTTCTCTATGGTCAGGTCAGCATGGCTGTTCTGGAAGCTCAAAGTTGGGTTAAGGACCCATCCTGGACCTTCAAGACCTATCTCCAGGCTCTGGTTTACAATGGCCAAGTCAAATATCATCTCACGATCACCCTGTAAAGCTGTATAATTGGAACTATTGATATATTCTAAACGGGGATCAAGGTCTCCGCTTGAAATTCTGTAATGTAAATTCATCATCAATTCATGGGGAAGTACTATGGTGATGTAGGTCTGTAAACCGCTCATTTCATACTCACCCATAACATTCAATTCATTTCCAAAACTGGGTTCCAGCCAATCAAGAAAATAACGATTCATCTGTGAGTCTTCAGATTCTGGAAACTTGTTTATCAGGATGGGAGCCTTGAGCAGGATGCTCTGTTTGTCTAGTCCCACCCCCCAGAGAATCGTTTTTGTCCCAAGAGCCAGGTGCAAAGCAAGATCGCGAGCGGTATGTGAGTACTCTGTGTTCACACTCAGATCTGCATCAATATTGCTAAAATGTTCACGATGTTCGTTTATTCGTGAAAAGAGACCATATTTGATGTTCCTGGCACTGTTTACGGCATACACAGTAAACATGCTAGCATCTCCGGAAAGGGATTGGCTAGCAATACCCGCTGTTTTCACACGATAATAATCCTCATAGACATAAGCCGTTGAAAGTTTAATTCTGCTTTGCTGAAGGTCAGCCAGATTCAGTCGAGACAATCCAGGTTGATCAAAGATATTGTTCAATAAGCCATAGAAATCCTGAGCAACTGCAAGAGAAGAAAAGAATACAAAAAACACGAGGAAGAGCCCTCGCTTCTTCCTCGTGTTTTTTTCCAGATTCAAGATGTCTAGAATTCTATTTGATCAACAGAACCTTATTCGTTCTCGTCTGGCCATCATATTGGACTTGATATAAATATAGGTTTGATGGCATGGACCCTGGCACCCAGGGAATGACATGCCGACCTGCAGACATTTCTTCCTGAACCAAAGTTTCTACGAGTTGACCACGAATATTGAAGATGCGAATGGTTACCATGCCATCTACAGGCAGGTCAAAGCGAATATTGGTAACCGGATTGAATGGATTGGGATAAGCTTCATGAAGTACAAAGTCTTTTGGTAATCCTGCGTCCTCCGGAATAATATCCACAATATAACGATCTGGGAAAAGACCACCCCAGGTCTGGTCATTTCCGAACACCTCGCCACGCCACATGAGTAGAAAACTTGAGGGTGGTTTGTCAAACCAGGCTGAAAAATTCACTCGTTCATCATCTATCCACATCATGGAATCAGGAATGGCGAAGTCCTGCCAGGCGGAAAAAGTTCTCTCCTCCATTTCCTCCATATCCGCGATAAAGGAAAGACCATCCATGTCGAAATCCCCCTCATAGGGCTGCATGGCACGAGCTAAACCAGCCATCAGGTCAAAGAATTCATGCATGTTGAACATGGCTTCCTCGAGATCATCTCCCATTTGAATAAACTGCTCTGCGCCATAGTCAGTGAGCGTGAGAAAATTGGGATTTGAGGACTCAAGCATGAGGATCAAGTCCATATCATCCTCAACATTGCTAAAATCGAGGAAACTGGGATCCAGGTTCAGAACAAAGACATCTTCGAGTTCAGCGTAGACTTCTGTTAGCCCATCAACGATGAGCTCAGCGGCTCCACGAAGCAATTCCATTTCCATTTGAAGGGTGGCTACTGCAACTCTTGGAATATGAACCATCTCAAATTCACTTCCTGGACCGATGATATAGGGACCAAAGGAATCAGTCTGTGTTTTGATCAGAACGATAAAGTGAGTGGGATCATCTGCTTCCGTAAAATAGGATAGATGAGTATCTATCTCATCGAGGTCAGCAAAGATATCTACATCTTCCCAATCGTAAAGATAGGCGATACTGTCGATTCGACCAGAGTCAAGTAAGGCTACAATGTCCTCGAAGGTTTCACTGTACTCTTTCACCATATCGTAACCCATAATTGCTGCCAAACCAAAATGGGCATCCGGATCATCAGGGGTGAGTAGTAAACTATCCTGCCAGGCTACTTTCAGGGAGCTGAGTTTATTTTCAAGGGCTGTCTCATCGTCCCAGTCGTTCACCACCATATCTGCTGAAAGCAGATCCAGGGTTTGAGCATCCAGACCGTTGGGAAATATGCCACCAAAGGTAAAGGTGGTCGGATTGGGATCCCGATAGAACTCCCAGTAATAATCAATGAACTCACCATCAGGGAGCAGTTGTATCAGTGCAAGTGGTTTGATGGTCTTGCCTTCCGCTTCCGGCCCGAAGGGATATTCCTTGCCACCTAGGAGTGTGTCAAGCTCTGCAATAAATTCCTGTAGAGAATCGATTGGGGCAGTATCTATATCAAAGGGCATAAAAGGTTGGCTGCTGAGAATAACATCTACTGTATCCAATAATTCTGTCATCATGGACAGACCAAGTCTGAGTGTATCAACCGCAGGCATGATGTCCACGTTATTGCTGTTCATCACTGAATCCATGAACTCTGCTACGAATTCCAGATGGGTTCCCAGTGAATCTCCAAGCCATTCCAGGTCGTGAATATGATCAAAGTAATTACGATCAATGATGAACACTGAATCGGGTATCCCCTTGGCCAGGATTTGCATGGAAAATTCGAAATCAGCCTGGTGATTGTAAACTGAGTCTATGCCGTGGCCAAAATCATTTATGGTGAAATTATCTTCGATGTCCTGACCAAGATTTTCCAGAATCAATTCCAGGTCTTCAAAATTATAAGCGAGTTTTTCATTCATGTTTTCCATGAAGTCTCGAAAGGCAACATAGTTTCCATTGTTAAAAAAATCTGTCAGATTGGTGAGTAGCGCATTCATTTCCCAGGGATCGAGCATGGAAAATATGTCATCCTCAAGCCGGGTGATAAGCGAATCCAGATTGCCTTCAATGCTATCAGCCAAAACTTCAAAATCGGTGTAGGCCGTATCAGCATCGATGTGAGTCCAGGCAAAAGATAAAGCTGCCAGGCCGATGTAGGCTTTCATCGTGGGCGCATCATCACCCCCAATGGCGACCTGTGCCTCCCATTCTGTTTCTTTGGAATTGAGATAACTGACATAGTCGGAATCGATGTTCTGTTGAAGCACCAGATCCGGCGTTTGAGCAAAAATACTTGCGACCGTCAAAAGTCCTACGATCAGTGAGGTGTAACGATTAATTCTCATGAGTTCCCCTTTTCACAAAAAAATTTATCAAAAATTTTACAGCGTGAATGTACAACTATTTCTCAGCAGATTTCAATGAATTCAATGGGTGTGTGATAGAAAACACACGTGAGAAAGGGGTGTTCTTTAGGGTCGGATGCAGCTCTCGATTAGTGTCAGGGAGGCTTAAGGTAGATAAACCATCTCAACAACACTGGAATACTGAACCCCGCCAGTATGTGGGGCGCCAGCACGTATTCTGGCAAAGTACATGCCCCCACTTACCTGCTTGCCTTCTCGGTTCGTTCCATCCCAGTTAAGCTGGTAAGTTCGAGGTGCCTGCGATTTCAATACAAGTGTCTGTACCTCGCTGCCACTGATGTCGTAGATGACCAATAAAGCATCTGATGGCTCAGAAATCTCGTATTCGATCCTTGTACTCGGATTGAAGGACTTGGGATCGTTATGTTTCAGCCTAAAATTTTGAGAATTTATGATCCAGAAGGATTGAATCGTCTTCAGATGGACCGATGTTAAGTTTGATCGGGAAATAGAAAAAGAAAGGCTAGGGCATCCTTTATTTATATATTATTAAAATTCTATTGATAAATTTTACTAAACCACAGAGATAAACGAAGAAATAGATGATGACCACAAGTATTAAAGTAAATAAAGGCAAGGCGTTTTTAGCGCTTGCAGTCGCTCTCTTGTTCCTAATAATTGGAATAATTATCCTTAAGAATTATGTCGATAATAAACTGCCTAGCATTGAGACATCGCCTCCAGAAGGCACATACATGACTGGGATTTACGGGCACTCCCTGGATCTAACTCGGGATGGGGGCTTTATTGTCTCTGGCTATGTAAAATATCAATCCCGGGAATACCGAGATCATGATCTCTGGGTCATGAAAGCGAATAAAAAGGGTGAGATGGAATGGTCCAAAACCTTTGGCGGACCTAGCACAGATCGTGCCTGGGCGGTAAAACAAATGAGTGATGGAGAATATCTGATCGCTGGTGAAACCTATTCGTTTGGTCAGGATTATCAGTTGCTCATACTAAAACTGGATAGATCGGGAGATCAAAGCTGGTATAAGCTGCTGGGTGGTGATCATATCGAACGTGGAAAAGGTATGCACTTGACTGCAGATGGCAACGCACTCATAAGTGGTGAGGCTTATTCGGATTCCCTAAAGCGGCCAAATTTTCTGCTCGCCAAAGTGACTGCAGATGGCGAGGTTTTGTTTGAGAAATCTTTCGATCATGATTTATCAGGTGCTGCAAACTCCGTGTCAGAATTACCCAATAAAGACATCGTACTGTTGGGAAATCTACAGAGTGAAGAGGATCACTCAATTGACTTTGGGCTGCTAAGACTGAATGAGGGTGGAAAAATTGTCAGCAAGAAAAGATTCGGAAGCATCAATAGTGATGAGGCAAATGCTATCCTTGCCCTGCCGGATGGGGCTTATCTGATTGCAGGTACTGAGTACAAGGACCCGACCAATAAGGCGGATGTTGTTGTTTACAAATTCAATGCAGCAGATGAGCTTGAATGGAAAAACTATTATGGTGGCTTAAGTGCGGATGGCGGTGAAAAAATAATCGTTACCGCCGATGGAGGATATGCCCTCGTCGGATACACCCAGTCTTTTGGTGCAGGATTTAAAGATGTGTATGTTATTAAATTAGCCAGTACCGGTCAAACGGAATGGACACAAACAGTTGGTGGCAATAAGACAGATTGGGGCTATGACCTCAAACAGACCCCAGATCATGGATTTCTGATTTCCGCTGGAAGTAAATCCACTGGACAGAATGCAACAGATATCTGGATCATCAAGCTGGATAAAAACGGTCTGAAAGAATGGGATAAGGTGTATTGTACTCCTTAGAAATCCTCTACGCCTAGGCTACGAGGGATAAATATCGAACCAGCCTTCCCCTTCGAGAGCCTCAGGGTCGGCTTGGCAGGCAAGAAGTGAGGAATAGCGGAGTATCTTTCTTCATCGTTATTCGTCTATTTAATGCTCTGGATTGAAAACCCGCTGTTGAGAGCGGGTTTTTCTGTGATGCCTAAGCTAAATCCAACGAGTTAATCGCTTTCAACATTTCTGGAGCCGTCCATGGTTTGCGGACGAAGCCGTTAAACCCAAGCGATTCATATTCTGACTGCAGATGGGGATCAAGATTACCACTGGTCAGGAGAATGGATACATCCTTTGAGAGTTTTCGGATTGCTTTACCAAGCTCCAGTCCAGTCATCTTAGGCATGGTCAGATCTGTGATGATCAGGTCATATGCCTGCATATCTTTCTGAAACAACTCTAATGCTTTATGACCGTTTTCAGCAACTGTCACTTTGTGACCCTTTTGCTCTAAAATCAGTTTACCAGCTCCAGAAATCAATTTATCATCATCAACAAAGAGGACTCTCAGAGATTCTACCTCGGCATCAGGCTCTTCCAGCTCCTCTTCAATCGCTTCTGCTTTGCTTATGGGCATCAATATCCTGAAAGTGGTCCCTTCGCCTGGCTTGCTCTCTACTGTGATCTGGCCCTGCATATCTTTGATAATTCCATGGACAATGGATAAACCCAAACCAGTACCTTCACTTACTCCCTTTGTGGTATAGAAGGGATCAAAGATGAGCTCAAGCATTTTAGCATCCATCCCATGACCGGTATCTGCAACAATTAGCTCAATAACCCCCGCTTCATTTTTAGAAACAATTCCTGGTTCTAACTCTATCTGTGCCTCAACTTCCTTTAAGCTTACAGAGAGAGTGCCGCCTTTTTCTTTCATGGCATGCACGGCATTATTACAGAGATTAACAAAGACCTGATGCAACTGGGTACTATCACACAGCACTGGTCCACAGCCTGTGTCTATATTCTCACTGACCTCTATGGTTGTAGGCGTAGAAGCCCGAATCAGTTTTAAAACATCCTTGAGTAAATACTGAATCTTTAGGGACTTTAGATCTGTGTCTTCTTTCCTGCTAAAGGTGAGGATCTGTTTTACCAGTTCCTTCGCCCGTTTACTCGATTCGATGATATGCTGGAAATTGGATTTTAGCTCCTCATCACCATCTTTAAGTTGATCCTTGATAATACCTGAATAGAGATAGAGCCCCTGGAGAATATTATTGAAATCATGAGCGATACCACCGGCCATGGTGCCCACAGCTTCAAGCTTCTGGGATTGACGGAGTTGGGCTTCCATGCTGAGCCTTTCCTCCTCAGCCTGCTTGCGATCGGTGATATTGAGAGCTGTAAAGGTCACTCCTTTGGAATGATCATCAAAGTCGATTGGTGTCGAGGAAAGTAGGACATCAATTAAATGCCCATCTTTATGTTTAAACTGTGTCTCTATCGTACCGGTTCCGAATTTTTCAATTTCCTCATATTTGACTTTTCCAACCCTGTTGAATTCCTCGTCACTGGCGTATAATATTCGCGAACTCTGACCCACTAATTCCTCATTGGAATAGCCTGTCATTTCAATAACTTTATCATTCACTAATTGGAATACTCTATTTGATACAACTCCAATTCCTGTAGGAGTGGCTCTGAAAATACTCTCCAATCTCTTCTCATCTTCGCGCAGTGTCTTCTCTGCCAGTTTACGCTCCGTTATATCATGAATGATTCCAATGAGGAATTTTGCACCTTGACTATCAATAAAACGTGATTTTTTTGTAGATACTGTTTTTGTTTGTCCACCTCTGAATGTGAGCATTTCCTCTGAAACGTTTTCAATTCCTTCAGACAGAACCAGATTATCAATCCTAAAAAAGTGTTCCATTTCATCCGGAGGAAAATCTTCAGCAAGTGTTTTACCAAGTATTTTCTCTCTCTCAAGGTCCAGGAGTTTGCAAAAAGCATCATTCACAAGGTGAAATCTCCTTTCGCTGTCTTTTACGAAAACTGGATCACCAATATTGTTAATGATGTTATCAAGATATTTCTCACTTTTTTTGATTCCTTCATTGGCTACCATTAACTCTACTTCAGCCCGCTTACGCTCGGTGATGACCTCGGTGTAGACAATGATGCCACCGATGGATCCATCCGCTTCGTACCACGGTCGGCATTCCCATCGCGTCCACTCCACATTCCCGTCTCCACGTTCATAACGATCGTTATCTGCCGCTGAAACTTTACCGGCCAGCGCCAGTTGATGGACATCTCTCCATTTCTGCGGTAAATCAGGAAATACATCATAGTGATGTTTTCCAATAATATTTTTATCAGTTACGTTATAATCATGAAGATAGCGCTTGCTGACATAAATATATTTCAAACCCCGATCGTGAATGGCAATAGCACCATTGTTGTGTTCAATGACGTATTGCATTAAAGAGTTGGAATGAATCAATGCATCTTCAGCCTGCTTGCGCTCGGTGATATCGTGTGCTATAATCTGTAACTGGGGAGCCCTGTCTGGTAAATTTAAGATGGAAATATATATCTCCAGAAAGAGCACGGATCCATCCTTATGCTTTACTTCAGCATCAAATGGTGCTGGAGTCTCACCTCTGGCAAGTGATTTTAGGATCGCAATATATTTCGGCAAATCCCGGGCTCTCAAAAAATGCAATTTTGTAAAGTGTTTCCCCACTATATCATTCAAGGGATAGCCGAGATAGTGATGAACTGCATTGTTGCTTTCCAAGATGAAACCTTTAAGGTCTGCCAGCATTATCATGTCAGGAGAAAATTCGATCAAGCTCTTGTATTTTTGCTCTGAAAGCTTGAGTTCTTGTTCTGCCTGAACGCCCTCAGTCATGTCAGTGAACGTTATGACCACCTGTACAACTTTATTGCTATCGTTGAAAATGGGGCGCGAGTTGATGGATAGAACTCTCCGTTTACCATCACCTGTATGAATGTTCATAATTGTATTATCAACGGGTGCCCCGGTGCGCATGGAAATCATAGAGGGGTGGTCTTCAGGTTGGAAGGGTGTACCATCCTGATGAAGTGCTTTCCACCTTGGGTCATATGAATCCTTGCCCTTCAGTTGATCCATACTCAATCCAAGCATATTTGATGCGGCCTGATTGGCAAATATAATTTTGTCAGATTGATCCTGGACTATCAGGCCTTCACTCAAAGCGCCGACAACAGAACGATATAGCTCTTCATTCTGACGCAGCTTCTCATCTGCGTGCCTGCGCTCGGTGATATCCTCACCTGAACCCAAAGTGCCTGTGATGTTAGATTCTTTATCTCTGATAAGAGTGTTATGAAATGCGACAATTTTATGTTCGCCAGTTTTTGTCACAACTGCGTTCTCAAAATACTCAACAAGATCAATTTCACCCGACAATAGTTGCTTAAATACTCCCTTTATCTCTTCTCGGTCCTCCTCAGCAATACAGAGATCAAACCAGTTTTTATTCAGAATCTCAGCTTCACTATAGCCAAGAATATCACAGCCCTTCTGATTGATAAGCGTGATGGATCCATTTTCATCTAAAGCCACAAACATAACACCTGCAATGTCGAGATACTGTTGTGCCTGTTGGCGCTCTGTAAGTAGTAATTCTTCAGACTGCTTTCGGTCAGTGATGTCACTAGTAATTCCAAAAATTTGTTTAGGCTTATTTTCTTTGTTTCTTAAGATCATTACTTCTTTTGAATGAAGCCAAAGCCATTCTTTGTTTTTGTGCTTCATCCTATATTCATGTTCAATTATTTCTCCAGTCTCCGCTTTTTGGTATTTGGGAATTGTTTTTTCCAAATATTTTCTAAAATCATCAGGATGCATCAGATTGGGTATAAGTTTCTCACCCATATCCCTAATTTCTTTAACAGAATAACCCAGAACTTTAGAAATCCCTTCATTGCTAAAAATGTTTTTCTTATCGATGAGGTCATAAACATAGATAATATCTGGGACCGTGTCCAAAAGCACTTTCTGAAATGTTGCTTTTTCTTTGCTTTCTTCTGCTGATCTTTGAGCTTCCTTCAGTTCAGAAATATCAAATCCTAATCCATATATACCCCGTATTTTTCCATTATCATCAAACCAGGGAAGTTTTCTGGTCGCAACATAAAAGCGTTTCCCTTTTTTTCTTTGATCCACCGTGATTTCCTCGAGCAACAATGGCTTGCCACTCTTCATAACCCTGGTATCATCAGCAATATATTTCGCTGCTAGATCTGGTGGAAAAATATCATAATCTGTCTTTCCTGCAATTTGGTCGTAGGGGATTTTTAACAAATCACAGAAGGTATGATTTGCTCCAACATATTTGAGATCACCATCTTTAATAAATGAAAAACCCGGAATGCTGTCCATAAGGAACTGAATAGATTTCTTATGTTCCTCTTCTAATTCTTCTTTTGCTTTGGCACCGATCAATTCTATTTCTGACTGTTTATATTCGAGATCTGATTTCTCTAAATTACTAATCCTATCATTTAAGTTGCTAATCTCGCTTATGAGTTGTGCTTTAGTCATCCGCTTATAATCCATTACGAACTCCTTGTAAGTCTTCAAAGCATTTTGGAAGTCAGTGGTAAAAACTTAAGAGACACTTTTGAATTGTCCAATTCAATTTATTAGCACTTCGGAGCTCTCAGTTAATGCCGTCCTTAAGTTTTCTTAGGTCGAGCTGTTGAAAAACTACACTACCTGACATCAGTATTATTGGTGAGGACAAGAGCCTAAAAGAGCCCCCGAATTTTGAGGCCAGGGGCTTGTGAGTAATGGTTTCAGCTTAAATTTAGGGCATATACTCGATTTTAATCATCAACGGTCGGCAGTAAAATTCTGAAACTGCTACCCTCTCCCAGCTTACTTATTACTGAAATGCTGCCACCTATCTGTTCAATCAGACCATGAACCACAGATAAACCAAGTCCCGTGCCTTCCCCTACCTCTTTGGTCGTAAAGAAGGGGTCAAATATTTTCGTAAGGACTTCATCAGTCATTCCTCTACCCGTATCCGATATCTTTACTTCCAGCTGTGTCTGATCATGGGATTCAACATCCTCTGCAGCTCTGTGATTGGATATGATCTGCTTAAGCCTGATGTTTAAGATACCGCCTTTTGGCATGGCATCCTGGGCATTATTACACAGATTGACTACGATCTGATGCATTTGAGTTGGATCACAGCGAACCCGTTTACAATCCTCGGCATAGTCTTCAACAATTTCTATCTGGGATGGTGTTATTGCTCGCTGAAGATCAATGGCTTCCTGCAAAATGAGTTTGAGGTCATGAGCTTCTACAGTTGTCTCAGACTGATTCATGAAAACCATGATTTGCGACACAATCTTTGCGCCACGTTTACTGCCATCCATAATGGCCTTTAAACTCGTTTTGGCATTTTCATTCTCTTGCAGTTGATCCTTTAATATGTCTCCATAGAGAAAGATGCCCTGCAATATGTTATTAAACTCATGAGAGATGCCACCCACCATGGTTCCAACTGCTTCAAGTTTTTGGGATTGATGAAGTTGCTCTTCCATGCTGAGCCTCTCCTGCTCGGCCTGCTTGCGCTCGGTGATGTCATGAAATATTGCAAAAGTACCCAGAAACTCTCCCTTTTCAGAACTGATTGGAGTCGCGCTTACTTCAATCGATCGATTAATTCCTTCTTCCCTTTCTATTTCCAGCTCATACTTGGAGGAAGCTCCTTCTTTTCTTTTTGCAGTCTGTTCTATAATTTGATCATATGCTTCTGGTGACACTAATTCTCTCAGATTCTTACCGATCATTTCATCCTTTGAGTAACCAAACATATCGGCGGCTGCCTGATTTACGAGGGTAAACGTTTCGTTTTCATCTACTCTGCCAATTCCTTCCTTCAGAGATTCTACCAGGGTTTGATATCTTTCCTCACTCCTATACAGGTCACCTTCTGCCTGCTTGAGTGCAATCTGGGCCAACAGATCCCGATGTACCTGAGCGTTGTTGATTGCAGTACTGGCATACAATGTGAAAGTCTCGACTAAGGATAAATCTTCATCGGTAAACGGTTCCGCTTTGCGATAGACATTGAGAGAACCAATGGCTTTCCCATCAATAATGATAGGCGCAATCATGAGATGATCATCATCAAGTGGAGTACCTGGTACGTGATACCTGCCAGCTTGCTTGTCAGCGTCGTTAAATATTAACCCTTTCTTCGCTTTTATTGCTTTTCCTGTCAGGCTACTACTAACATCAATTTTGGCAGCCATTACCTCTTTGTCAAAAGGGGGATCATATGACAGAACCGGTGAAAGCGTCTTACCCTGATTTTTAAGCATGTAAATTGTAACGCCTTGAGCTCCTAACAGGATGCGAACTTTGTCTGATACATGTTTCAAAACTGTTTCAATATCCAGAGCAGAAGTTACTTGCCGTCCCATTTCCAATAATCTTTCTTGTTGCTTGGTGTGCCTCTCAATTTTTTCATTAGCCCGTTTGCGCTCGGTTATGTCACGGAAACTCCATACACGCCCAACACTTTCCCCGTCAATAATCTGGGGCTGTGAGTAGCGCTCAAATGTTCGTCCGTCTTTGAAATCTAATACATCAAAAGAAGTTTGTTCATCCTTCAGATACAATTCTTTTACTTTCTTAAGAAAACCATCGGGGTCAATCAATTGATCAAGTACAAACGATATTGCTTTTTCGTCGTCATGCGATGCAATAACTGATTCAGGAATTCTCCAAAGTTCAATAAACTTCTTGTTTAAATTTGTGATCGTTCCATTTGCACTAACAACAAGTATCCCCTCTGCGATGGAATCAAGCGTTGCGTTTAATAATGAATATGAATGTTTGAGATTTTCCTCACTCTGCTTTATCTGCTCCGCTTTGGCAATGTTTTGCGCTGATTCAGTTTCCGCTATTTCCAACAATTCTTTTTGCCTGGTGACTGTTTTGGTGATAATGAGGCCGGTCAAGATAAGTAAGCCAATAGCCACAAGATAATCATCGATTTCCAGGGGATGGGTCGATGACGAAAGGGGTATTCCCCTGAAGAAATAGAGTAAAATTATATAGATTACGCCCAAGCCGGTAGTTACGAGCGTATAGCGGCGTTGATTGGTCAGAAGAGAAGCCACAACAGTAATGGACATGTGAATTGTGGCAAGCATATATGTTTCATAAATGTTATAAGAGAGTCTATTAAAGACAATGAGAGATGCGAATAGACCAGTAGCTATATAGGTGATCAACGTGACGGTCGTCAATTTGCCATAGCGCAGAAAAACAAGTGAGATGATACTCAGGATTATGATGCCACTCAGGAAGGGTATCATGCCTGAGTCACTGAAGCCCAGGGCAAGTATAACCAGCATCAAGATTATCAAAAACATATGTATAATGAGCAAAACTCTCGCCTGGAAGAAGGCTTCGCTTTCGCGATCTCGATAGACTGAGAGAAAATATTTCTCAAAGGATTCAATCAGCATACAAATATCCCCTTAAAATTAAGTCTGCAGATCAGACAGCTCGATTTCTGCGACGATCCTTAAATTAGTCTCAATTTGTAATGCATTTTTCTCAGCATTCATAGCGAAATACTCCCACCCTCTGCCATCATCAGCAAATTTAACCGGTTCGTCGGGTCCGGAAAGGGCTGGGTGACAAACCAGCCGTTGACTACACCAAGTGCCAGCCAACTGATGACTAATAAAGCAAAACCGACACTTAATCTGAAAATTACCCGACCCAGGGTTAAACTTGCGAAAATGAAGATGATCGGAAACCCAAAGAGGGCAAGATCGCAAATGCCCTGGCCAACTGTACTGAAAGCTGTCACGTTAACAAGTCCAATAAACACAATAAACAGGCCACTGGCATGTAAATAACCGCGCTTAAGCAGCAACCATGAAACAACAGACAGAAGGCACCCGGTGAATGCCACGACGTTCGTTGGTAAATCACTCTTGTCTCGAATCGCGTTAAGGGTGAGAGCTGTTAATAAGATTAAAATCGATATCAAAATGATTACCGACAGATCGCGCGCCCTTTTTTGCTTATCTTCATTCATATAAACAGCGGTAAGTTTTGATGGTTCCAGGCATTGTTTGATGAGAGTGAACATTCTGATCGTCAACCTTCTAATCGGCAGGAGCTTGCAAAAGTTACCCCTGATCCACTGTTGAACGGAGTCGTTCCGCCCAAATGGTAGGTGGTCAATAAATCAATTAGGTGCAGACCCTGTGAAAAATAATTGTGATTTTTTGAAAGACCAATCTGTGGGAAGTTTAAGCCAGTCTTCATGTGATTCTCAAACGAATGGTCAGCTGAAAAACTCTTCAGCCACTAGGTCTGTGCGATATTTCTTATGATGCATGAATAACAGCATGGACCATCTCCACAAAGTTTATTTGATCGAAGGGTTTTGTCAAAGTTTTGGAAGCACCAAGCCCTTTAGCCTGTTCCAGACACTCAGGAAAATGAGGGCCGCCACCACCTGACATAGCTATTATTTTGGCATTTGGATCAAACTTTCTTAATTCTCCAATAAGTTGGAGACCATCTTTTTCCGGCATGTAGATATCGGTGACTACTAACTCGACTGGAAGGATCTCAAACAAGAATTTTGCCTCACGGGCATTACTGGCTTCAACAGTTTCATAGCCGTGCTGGTTTAAAACACTAGATAAACCTACTCGAATTTCTTGAAAATCATCTACAACAAGGACTATTCTCGAACCCTTACAGGGAGATTCATTGACGTTTAATGTTAAATTTAATTCTGCCATTTTAATCCTCCTTATGTCTTTCAATATTCAAATCGAATGCCAAGAATCACTCAGTAAGTAAGTATATGTTTATTATATATATATGATTATGTGAATATAGTTATACAGTGTCCTTTGCAGCTTATGCAATGCCCTTATGCATTATTTGCATCAGAGATAGAAGGTATATAAGCTATATGAGTATTTTAGCGTGTAGCTCTATTGAGGGATCCTTTTCAGTCTTTGAGCTTTGAAAATCAGGGTTTGACTAGTCTCAAAATCAAAGTATCAATATTTTCGGCTAAGCTTTTCCTGCCCCTCCAATCGAATCCGCGGGTACCCCGCAAATCGTATAGTCTCCTGAAATAGAAACCGATGTACAAAATACATCATCAAGGCTCCCATACAGGAGCATTCTTAATGTTCGCTGGCAAGTGTTCATATCAATTCTTATATTGGAGTTCAAGGATATTTCACGCAAGGAAGGAATAGATGGATGCAGGTACTCTTCTGGGGTGCGCGCGGGTCTTTGCCGGCAAGTGTAAATCATACAACCATCCGTGGTAAAATAACCCGAGCACTCAAAAAAAGTTTAGACTACAAACTGACAAATGAAGCTGAAATTGAAGCCTTTATCGATAATAATTTGACCTTCGATATCAAAGGTGGATATGGCTGCAATACCTCCTGTGTTGAAATTAAAAGTGGTGAGGAATATGTCATCTGCGATTCCGGTTCTGGTTTGCGGGACTTCGGAACTGCCCAGATACAAAAAGGGATTATGGCTGCAACCTATCATATATTCATTTCCCACCTGCACTGGGATCATATTAATGGTTTCCCATTTTTCACACCTGCCTACATTCCAGGAAATAAAGTGCATGTCTACGGTTTCCACAAACAACTGGAGTCAGCCTTCATCAATCAACAGGAGCCGCCCGGTTTCCCTTTACCGCTGAATCAAATGGGTGGAACCATTGAGTTCCACGTTCTCAACCACGGGGAAGAAAAGAAGATTACAGGACTCCACATCAAGGGAATTGCTCAGAAACACCCCGGTGCCTCCTGGGGCTACTCTTTTGAAAAGGATGGCAAGAAAGTTATCTACTCGACTGATTCAGAACATCAGGCTGAGGCTGATAAAGAGGATTACCCCTTTATTGAATTCTCAAAAAATGCAGATCTTCTGATTTTTGATGCGCAGTACAATTTAGCAGACCACTATCTGACTAAAAAGAGCTGGGGTCATTCAAGTAATTTAGTAGGGGTGGAGTTGGCAGTGCGCTCAAATGCTAAGCATCTGTGCCTTTTTCATCATGAGCATACCGTTTCAGATGCTGAGCTGGAAAAATTTCTTGCGGATACGAGACGATATCTTGAAATATATAATGATGAATATCCACTCCGCATTGATCTAGCCTATGAAGGAATGGAAATAACACTTTAAAACAACCGCTTCATTTGGAGGCAGAGAGCTCTCCTCGATGCGGTCAGCTTAGAAATCGCTAAGCGCTTCTTCCTCTGATTTGGATATGTTAAATATGGTATCAAAACCTGAAATTTCAAAAACTTCAGCCACGGTTGAATTCAAGCTACACAGTCTGAGCTCACCTGATTTTTCTTTTAACTGTTTTGCAGCTACTAGAAAAACACGCAATCCTGAACTGGAAATGTATCCCAGGTCTGAACAATTCATTAACAGCTTGGTGGCATTCCCTGCGACCAGCTTTAGCAAAAACTCCTCAGCCTCTCCTGCTGTGCTTGTATCCAGGTTCCCATTCAGCGCTACGACATCTATGTCACCCTGGCGCCGTGTTTTAATCTCCATATAACCTCCCTGAAGTCCTTTCCAGATCTATTTCTTATACTTTCATTGTCAGTGTAATGATGTTCAATCCCTCCTTGCGAAGGTAGTCGTGTGTTTCAACAAGGTTCTTGATTAAATGAATTCCAAGTCCACCAATGGAGCGTGATTCGATTGATTGGGATATGTCTATATCCTTCTGCTGACTGAATGGATTGAAGGCAATTCCATCATCAATAAATTCAATTTTTAAGCACTTGTCACTCAAATTGACGTTGATTTCGATTTCGTGTTCGTTTGTGTCCTCAAAGGCGTAATTGATAATATTATTCAGCATGTCATCGTTGATGACCTTTACCTTGCTCACCAATTTGCTTAGCTTCCTGTATCTCCCTGAAAACACTGAGAATTGTTGATTCACATTGACAATTTCTTTGACATCATTCTTAATCTTCAATGAATATCTATCAGATTCATCATGTGCAGTGACACCAAAAAAATTGACACAAAGTATGGTAATATCGTCTGCTTGATCTGCCTCTCCAGCATACGTTTGTACCGAGGTCAGAATTGACCCAACGACCTCCTTTGCATCGCCAGGTTTCTGATCTTTCAAGACTTTAATGAGTCGCGCCTCAGAGTAAAGCTGCTGATCTACATTCATTGCCTCAGTTACACCATCTGTGTAGAGCAGGAGCATGTCCCCAGACTTGAGAATAATTGTATCTTCTTTGTATACTAAATCCTCGACTGCCCCAACGATGGGACCATGTCGATTTTCCAGTCGTTTCAACTTGCCACTGAGCATTAAGTAAGGAGGATTGTGACCTGCATTTGTAAATGTGAGCTCTCCGGTTTTCAAGTTCAAAATGCAGAGAAACAGAGTGACAAACATACTGCTGCTATTGTCAGTGCTGATTTCCCGATTGACCTGTTCAAGTATTCTCGCTGGTGACCGGCACTCAGACGCTTTCGATTTGATCAGGGTTTTGGTAACTGCCATGAAGAGAGCTGAGGGCACACCCTTACCAGAAACATCACCGATGACAAAACAGACCTGATCTTCATCAAGAAGGTAGAAATCATAAAAATCGCCTCCGACTTCTCTGGCTGGTTCCAGCAGGGCAAAAACATCGAACTCTGATCGATGAGGAAATGCAGGAAAAATGAGAGGCAACATGCTCATCTGAATATCCCTGCCCACGTTCAGTTCCCCTTCCATCCGTTCCTTTTGGACTTTTATAATCTCATAGGCTTCCTTCAATGCCACTTGCTTTGTTCTTAACTCAGAGGTTCTCTCTCTTACTCTTTGCTCAAGTAACTCCTTCGCTTTTACCAGTGACTTGTTAGAGCGTTCTCCCAGAGCCAAAACAAACAGTGTCGCCAAAACTGAGATCAATAGAGTGATTGCCAGAACAGCGATGACGGTATTACGCGTTGCATAATAGGTCGAGAAGGCTTCATTATGGTCTAATTCAATCGCGATGGCAAGATTCAGATTGTCCAACCAGACCCAGCCTCCCACGACCTTAACCCCACGAAAATCTCGACTACCAGCATGATCAAGCCCTGGTTCTTTCGAAATGGCTCTTTGCACAAATCGGGTGAGAGGCAACTTCCCTGTATTCCCTTCAAAAGAAGTTTTCCGTATATCCCTTCCTGGATCACGTACAATTGTATGTAAAACGCTAGTCTGATCATCCTCCAGTAATCCCAATGCTTTTAGCTCATCATCAGTGGATACTGGCGAAAGCAGTCGACCATGGCTATCAAATGCATATACTTTGTCGGAAAGTGCTGCCCGCGTCAGTTTAAACAAATTGGCAAAATCACCCTCATGATCAATGGATTGGCCTAAGACACCAACCAGATTGTGCTCCAAATCGTAAATTGGAGAAAAAAAGTAGATCCCGCTTGCAAAGCTATTGGAGTCTGGATGTGTGGGTTGACCATATATGGTATTCCCACGTAAACATCTTCTGAATTGTTCTTTCTGATAATGAGTGAGCGTAATGGAATCACCTAAGGAGGAAAAATCATCGGAATAGAGTGTCCGTCCTGCAGTATCCAGAACAAACATATCTCTTACACCCATATTGCCCCACCGGTTGTCCATATATGTTGTAAGATGATCAAGATCCTTCTTGTATGTAAAGATGTCTCGGTATTTATACGAATCAATCACCCGAACTGTGAGCCACCCTAGCTCTGGCTCAAGTGCAATACGTTCCATAAAGAGTTTCTTCTGGTAGACCCAAAAGTCAAGTCTCTCAACCGTACTTTTAAGCACCAGTTTTAAATTCAGCTCAATATCATTAATGGTATTCTTTTTCACCATCGCCATGGACATCCAGGCAAGCACAGATACCACAGCAATGAATAAGCTGAGACTGGCGAAAGTAACCAGACGAAATTGTAGGGTCCCAAAGGGAAGTACAGCAGTTTCTCCACTAAAAAATTTTGAGAAGAGGCGGGAAGCACTAAACAGGAGAATAAAAAAGACCACTCCAATACCCATTATTTGGAATGCAATTCCCCAGAAATTGGAGCCCCTATCTTCTTGAACGGGATCAATTGAGATCCATTTCTCTCTCAATGCCTTTAGTTCATGAGGAGGAATCGCTTTAAGGGTCTTCTCCACGAGGGATTTTAATTGAGGCGCTGTTTTTGCAACAGCCATATGCAGTTTCGGGGCTTCGAGTCCATCAATATCAATATTCTGGATGATTCGGATATTTGGGAAATAGTTGTTGTTCAAATACCAGGATACAAGACCGATGCTCTCAACGAAGGCATCAACTTCACCGAGTGAAACCGCATTGATACCCTCTAAAACACCCTCTACCTCCACAGGTTCAATATCGGGGTATTGTGCTTCAATGACCTGGGTAATGACGAAGCCCGGTATAACCCCAACCCGTTTCCCTCTGAGATCATTAAGGGTTTCAACACCTATGTTATCCTTGTGAGCGATGAGCACCGTTGGTTGGGAATAGTAACCAGAGGTGAAAGTCATATATCTTTCACGGTCTGCTGTTTTATACACAGCAGGTAGAATATCAATATCTCCTGCTTCGAAGGCAGCGAGCAGTTCAACCCAGCTCATACCGTTCACAAACTCTACCTGAACCCCAAGGAGGTTCATGGCTTTCGCAATGAGATCAATTGAATAACCAGATGGTTTTTCCTCATCTACAAAATCGAAAGGTGGCCAATCATTCTCATTTGCTACTCTGACAATTTGATGTTCACTCAGCCAGACCCTTTCTTCAGCTGTTAATGCAATTTCAGCATAGCTAAACGTTTTAAAGCCTATGAGCAAGAGGGCAAAAATGAGTCTCGTACAATTCACAATAAACGGTCACTCCACTTTGTCATACTAAAGATGAGCATAATATACTCCTGATCGCAACACACAACATCTCGAATGTAATTTCTATACTCCCTAATGTAGTGCAGGGGGCTTTGGAATGTACAACAGGCGCAGAGGAGTTATACGCTTCGACATCACACGCTAGCCTACCTGGCCCTTCGACCTGCCTAGACTTCTCAAGCCAGGGCATAGCTGAACCAGTGCTTGGGCAGCCGTAGCTAAGCACCCGCCAACAGCGGCGGGTGAGGCGAAGACGGATGAGTCCGTGGTTACTAGTTGTTTTTATTTGACTTACAAAACAGGCCCCGCATATTGCGTGATTCTGTGACTGGAAAATGACCATGCTGTAAAAAGCCCCTGGGTTTTTAAGTCAGGGGCTTGTGTATAACGGTTTAGGGTCTTTTCTATTTCAAATAAAGCATCTTGATCACCTGGCTGTGATCGCCTGCAACCAGCCTGGCAAAGTAGAGACCAGTACTGATCATCCTTCCATCATTGGTCTGACCATTCCAGACCAGTTCGCACCACCCTGCGGGTCTCGTCCCGGATTCGAGATTCTGAACAACATTGCCCCGCAAATCATAGATCACCAACGACACCTTGGAGTCTTCTGGTAATCCGTAGCGAATGGTTGTGCTAGGATTAAAGGGATTGGGGAAATTCTGGAGCAGAGAAAAGCCCCTGGGATGTGATGTTGCATACTTGTCTTCAACAAAAACAGCACCCCCATTTGTCGTTGCCAATATGGTTCCATTTGAACCCACCGCCCAGACGGTGTTTTGGTCAATGGAAACAACTGATTTCAAAGAATTTCCCGTACTTTTTAATTCAGGCGTCCAGTTTGCTCCTCCATTGGCAGTCTTCAGTATTGTGCCATATTCGCCCACAGCCCAGCCGGTATTCTGGTCGCTGAAATGGATCGAGTACAAGGAAGTGCTGGTACCTCCGCTGGATTGGGATGACCAGTTTGCACCGCCGTTTGTGGTTTTTAAAATGACTGCCCAGGGATACGAACCAACTGCCCCCGCGGCCCAGCCAGTATTTTGGTCGATGAAACATATAGTGTATAATGCATTTGATGTACCGCTCAATTGTGAGGACCAACTTGCGCCCCCGTTTGTCGTACTCAGTATGGTACCCGATTGTCCCACCGCCCAGCCAATATTCTGGTCGAAGAACTCAACCTCCCACAACAAAGTCGTGCTGCCGCTTGACTGGAACATCCAACTTGCACCGCCATTGGTTGTATTCAGTATCGTGCCATTCCAGCCAACGATCCAGCCATTGTTCTCGTCGATGAAATCCACGGATTCCAATCTAAAGTCTGTTCCGCTGGTTTGAGTATCCCAGTCTGCGCCGCCATTGGTGGTGTTGAGAATCGTACCACTATCGCCCACCGCCCAGCCTGTACTTTGATCGATGAAGCTGACTGACCGCAACCACCTGCTGGTACCGCTGGTTTGGGTATTCCAGCTAGCTCCCCCATTTGTTGTGTGCATAATTGTACCATTTTGCCCTACTGACCAGCCTAAATCTGCATCAGCAACATGAATCTCTTCCAACCAGGCGTTCGAACCACTAGAATAGCTAGCCCAGTCTGCCCCGCCATTGCTGGTCTGAAGCATCACACCATAGTCGCCCACAGCCCAGCCTGTGTTTGTATCCGTGAAGAACGCAGAAGTGAGATTAAAATTTGTATTGCTTGTTTGAGCGGACCAGTCAGTACCGCCATTGCTGGTGCTTAGAATTGTACCGGTCCAGCCCACGACCCAACCGATATTTTCGTCGAGGAAATGGACCGAGCGGTAAATTTCATTCCAGCCACCCAATTGGGAAGCCCAGTCAGTTCCGCCATTTGTGGTTTTTAGTATTATTTCATACCCCACGGCCCAGCCGGTATTTTCGTCGGTAAAATGAACTGCATATAAATCATTGCCAGTACCACTCGATTGGACACTCCAGTCAGTGCCCCCATTAGTGGTTTTGAGTACGGTTCCGAACCAACCAACGGCCCAACCGATATTTTGGTCGATGAAATGGACAGATTCTAAATTTTCATCCGTTCCGCTCGATTGAGCAAACCAGTCGGCTCCCCCATTACTTGTGCTTAATATCGTTCCATACTGTCCAACCGCCCAACCATTGTTCTGATCAATGAAATAGACTGAAAACAGATAACTATCGGTTCCACTACTTTGAGTTACCCAGTCAGTTCCGCCATTGCTTGATTTTATGATTATGCCATCATAACCAACCGCATAACCGATATTTTCATCAATGAAATAGACTGACAATAAATTTTTATTTATACCACTGGATTGTATGACCCAGTCAGTTCCTCCGTTGGTCGTTTTCATGATCCTGCCTGTTTGACCTGCAGCCCAGCCGGTATTTTGGTCGATAAAATGGACTGATTTAAGAAAATCTCCTTGTGGCAAAGGGTTTTGCCAGAACCATTGTGCGTTGCTAACGCTACTCAACAATAGTAACAGTATAAACAGACGTAATTTCCCCATGATCTGATTCCTTTAAATTATATTGATGCTTAACTTATACACTTCGGCAATCCTGATGACACAGATTGTCAAGGCTAAATAAAACTCAGGAAGTTCTTCAATTTATGTGCCAGATGTATGTCTTCAGAACATTTGGGACACAATTAGCTAAAAGTTAAGAGACACTTTCGAGTTGTCCAGTTCATTATATAAGTACCTGGCAGCATCTAGAATTTTTCCAGAAAACAGCTCTTATGTCGAGTAATAAGGGAGCTACCTGATATCAGTTGTACCATTGAGGCGCAGAAAGAAAAGCCGCTCGTCCTTCGAGAACACTTCGACCCTTCGATGAACTCAGGACAGGCAAGCTCCAGTCTCCGCCCCTCCCGCCGCCGTTGGCGGGGTTCAGGCTGCCGCCCCGGCAGGCAGTGTGACAGCTCAGGAACCAGCTGACCTTTTCATGTACCCCGGACCAGCCTACGTTCTCTGAACTACGGCTTGGCAGGCCTGCCTACGCTTTTCAAGCTACGGCAAGGCGGGCAGAACTTATTTTGAGGTCTGTCAGGGTTGATTACTTCTATCGTCTAAAAACAGGTTCGAGTCTGCTGTCACAACAAATTAAAAGCCCCTCTTGCGAAGGGACTTTTGATTTGTACTCCGGACAGGACTCGAACCTGTGACCTACGGATTAGAAATCCGTGGCCTTTTGAGCTATATAAGGCTTTATGGGGTGTCGGTTACCAAAAAGTCACCATTTTGAAAAAGTTTTGAAATTGTGGGTGAAAAAAGCCCCCGATTTTGAGGTCAGGGGCTTGTGTATATCGATTTGAACCAGAAATCAGGGCTGACACTCTCTCTTAAACATCTACGGCGGGAATCAGAATCCTAAAAGTACTCCCCTTGCCCAACTTGCTCGTGGCAGTGATGGTCCCACCCATTTGTTCAACTAAACCATGAACAACAGATAATCCTAGTCCAGTACCTTTCCCTACCTCTTTGGTTGTAAAGAAGGGATCAAAGATTTTGTCTAAGATTTCCTTATTCATTCCCATGCCCGTGTCAGATATACTCAGTTCCAGGAGAGTCTGCTCATGATCATTATCCTTATGTGAGGGTAATATCTCCTTAAGTCCAACTGTTAACGTACCACCTTTCGGCATGGCATGCTTTGCATTATTACATAGGTTAACAACAATCTGCTGCATTTGAGTTGAGTCGCAGCGGATTTGCCTGTAATCACCTGAGAACTCTTCAACTATCTCTATCTGGGAAGGCAGCAATGCCCGCTCAAGCTCAATGGCCTCTCCCAGTAATATCTTTAGATCATGTGACTGCATATTGGTTTCAGACTCGCGACTAAAGGTCATGATCTGCGCCACAATCTTTGCGCCACGATCACTACTATCTATAATGGCTTTTAAACTCGTTTTGGTATTTTCATCATCTTGCAACTGACCCTTCAATATGCCTCCATAGAGAAAGATGCTCTGTAGAATATTATTAAACTCATGAGCGATGCCACCCACCATGGTTCCAACTGCTTCCAGTTTCTGGGATTGATGAAATCGGGCTTCCAAAGCCAGCCGCTCAACTTCTGCCTGCTTGCGTTCAGTGATGTCCGTCATGATTCCAACCCATTCGTGTAATGAGCCATCTAGCCCCAAAACAGGAACCGCTGTCACTTCAAAATCACGCCACTCTTTTAATTCCTCATTCCAAACATGCCCCCAAGTTTCATATATTGACAATTCCTTAACGGCCTTCTCCCAAACAGCTAAGATTCGTTCCGTATCATCTGGATGAATTTTTTTTCCCCATCCGTAACCTTTGGCCTCGCTCCAAGGCTGCCCAGTAAATTTTTCCCACGAAGGCTGGGGAGATACATATCCTCCTGTTGCATCGGCTGTCCAAATTATAGAAGCTGTGGCATCTATTAAGGATCGGTACCTCAATTCACTATTTCTTAAGTCTTCCTCCGCCTGCTTACGAGCGGTGATGTCCTCACCTGAACCCAAAGTGCCTGTGATGTTAGATTCTTTATCTGTGATAAAGGAATTATGAAATGCGATAATTTTATGTTCGCCAGTTTTTGTCACAACTGCGTTCTCAAAATACTCAACAGGATCCATTTTCCCCGACAGTAGTTGCTTAAATACTCCCCATACCTCTTCTCGTTCGTTCTCAGCAATACAGAAATCAAACCAGTTTTTATGAAGAATCTCAGCTTCAGTATAGCCAAGAATATCACAGCCCTTCTGATTGATAAGCGTGATGGATCCATTTTCATCTAAAGCCACAAACATAACGCCTGCAACGTCGAGATACTGCTGTGCCTGTTTGCGCTCTTGAAGAAGTAATTCTTCAGCCTGCTTCCGCTCAGAAATATCTATGTGAGTACCGACCATTCTGATGGCTTTGCCAGTATCATCAAAAACAGCCTCGGCGCGAGATAAAATATCAACCCAATGCCCATCCTTATGTAACATCTGGAACTCCATTTGAAAGCGATCATGCTGCTTATTAATGACTTCCTGCTGCATTTTCCAGGATGCTTTCACGTCATCTGGCTTGGTTAATTTCTCCCATACAGAGAAATCATTTGGTAATTCATGCTCTTCATAGCCCAGCATACTCTTCCAGGTGGGGGAGTAATAGATCTCATTTGTCACAAGGTTCCAGTCATAGATACCATCTTTAGTGGCAGCCGTGGCTAGATTATATCTCTCCTCGCTTTCCTCGAGTTTTTTTGATTGCTCAATAACTCTTAATCTGTCCAGTCCTGAATGTGCGAGTTGTTCGGCAATATTGGCCAGCAGTTGCAGAATCTCTTTATGCTTTTCAATTGGGAATACAGGAACCTGCTCCAATGCTTTCAAATATTCTTCTTCATTATATCCGTATTGTTTCGCTTGTGCCCGGAAACGATCTCTTGTATCATCAGTCAAGGGGGTATGAAGCATTTGACCTGTAAAAACATTGCCAAGATGGTGACCATCAATGATAATCGGGCTGGATGAGTCCACAAGACCCAAGGGGCACTCATAAATGCAGTGAGGTTTTCCTGCTGCAATCTCTTCACTGATGTGAGTATCACTTTCAACACAAAGAGCTGCTGATTCAGGGTTTTTACGGTGAAAATCAGTACAAATCGATTGCCATCCTGCACCCACCAGGACATTTCCTTCCATATCTATCACCGCATTGGGAATTTGGGCTACCTCATAGAGCAGCTCAAACATTTGCGCAGTGCTTTCAATGTCTATCAGGTCTTTAAGTTTATATGGAAATTTGGACATGCTTTCCTCAGCCTGTAAGTTGTAAAAGCATTTCGGAACTTAATAGCTAAAAGTTAAGAGACACTTTCGAGTTGTCCAGTTCATTATACAAGCACCTCTGTGTGCTACCCCTTCAACTTTATTATTGACACCTTTACCAACACCTCAAAAACAATACGCCCACACAACCCACGGAGCAAGGGTGGAACAGTCCAACAGTGCGGTAATGACCCTCCCGAGCGGTCTTGTCAAAACCATGGAGAACCAAAACTGGATACAGCGCTTGACTTTTAATCAATTTCCTCACATTGTTTTTATTACACTTACAGACACAACATACCGGTAACATACCGTTTGAACGTTAATCGATGTGTTTTGCGTGTTGCGGGTGTTGGATATATAAGCTTAGATTATGTCACCATGGAGTTCCTATTCTGACGAGAAAATGATCTACCCCATTCAGAATAATCTCCTGGTGTTCAGGAGCCCGGAACATGTATTCAGTAGGGCCAATAGCAATACCCAAATATATGCCACCATTGTTTGGTAGAGGGTTTAAAGATGAAACCAGCCCTGAAATATCTATACTATCGTTTTCCGTTACCGATGTGTCTAATAATGTTAATGTATTACCAGAGTCAAAACCCTCAAACACTAAAAGAGGTATAGTAACATTCCCAGCATTGCTAATCATAAAAGTTGTGGCATCAGCTGGCAAAACTGACTGAACAAGTCGAGCTTTAATGATACTTGGGTTTAAGGGTGCTCCATACGAATAGAAATAGTATTCACTAATCTGAGTACTATAATCATGAATATCAACCCCTGAAAGAGTGACATTTATAATTGCTCCTAATTTATTGGCAGCCGTTGGGTAAACGTCTATGACCGTTATTGTGTCTCCCATTACCCAGAGAGTGTCATTTGAAGCTTCAACTGAATCAAATGTAGCTTCATACCTATACGAGAGTGATAAAGTATCTAATGCTAGTCCAAGGTCATACGGAAGTTGAATACCAACCCCTATAATATCACCAAGGCTGGAAGACCCTGAATTTTCTATTCAGCTACCTGAAAGTGAGTTAGTCGCTGATTCTCTCGGAATGGTAAGTTGCGTGGTCCTGTGAAATCCGACTTAATTGCCCTTTCCCTCCAAACCCAGAAATACACCCAATCCAGAGAGTAATCTATCCAATAGAATATACCATTTATGGTATATTTGTCCCGGTTTGTCACTAATTGGATAGAGGTCTCTCTTCCACATGGAATCAAGACTTAAAGAAGAGTGCTCTTTCATACCGGTTGCGGGAATGACATGTGCATTTTCAATCAAAGCCAAACAGACCTTGTTGGCCGATATATGATAGGATGTTAAAATAGTGTATTTGTTATTTGCTATAGCCAACCCTAAGACCTAACCAGAAACTAGTTGGCGTGAATCCATCACCAAAAAGTGCCAAATATTGAACAAATGGTAGAATACTGAAGCTATTATTGTTTGTTAGAAATTTGTACCCAAGGTCTAATGAAAATGCTGTATTGAGTGAAGAATCTTTACCCTCCTGCTGAAAAAGGCTCACTTCGTAAAGGTTGTCATCATCTAGACCTCCATCTAGGCCAAATAAAAACGATGATCGAATAAAAAAACTACTTGTTGGAAAAAACATCAACCCAATAGCAGGCCCCATGAAGACAAATTCAGCATCAACTGAATAACTTGAACCATCTTCATTTGAAGCCTGGAACAGTCCGTGATCAGTACCCTGAATGACGGCGAATCCGACACCCAAAAGAATTGAATTAGAAATACCATAATTTATCGATCCATTCAAGTTTATTGGAGCAGGAGAATCGGGTTGCCCAAAAGCAAAACCAGTGTCAACAAATAATGATTTATTGACATTTGTTGTGTCAGCAAGGTCAAAAAAAGCCTGCATTTTTGATTTTCGTTGCTTTGTCCTTTTTAATGCCCTCTCTTCAAGGATATCGTTAGCTAATTCGTCATTTTCATCTTTAGAGTTAACTGGCTCATCTATGTTAAGTGTGTCCTGCAGATTTGTATCGATCTTGGAAGCAGTAATATTTGGTCCTAATTGATGGGCAATTTCAGCCATCCCTTCAGTCAGTAGTGCATCAATCTCTCCTCGTTGATCATGTGTAGCAATCCTCAGAATTTCACCGGTTTCCACGCTGATTAATCGTGCAGATATTGAGTAAGTATTTCCTACTCGAGAAACACTCCCTGAAACAATCTCTTGAACGTTCGCAAGTCGACCAAGCTCAACTAGACACTCTGTATCAGTGCAGCCAGACAATTGGAATTTTTGTTCTTCAAGAATTTTATCGAGCATCGCACGTTCAAGGACAGTGAATTCACCAGTCCTAAAGAGTTCTAACACAAGACGGTCAGTGAGAGCACTCGCCTCGATATTAGAAACTCCTTTACCTTGAAATTCAACAACTGCTATTTGAGTTTGAGCGACCAACGTTGAGAATAGAAGTACAGATGTTACCAGAATCCGAAAAATCATTACATCCCCTTTGTAAACGAGCACGGTTGAAGTGCACTTTTTAGAATGGTGGAAAAGTAAACTGCATGATCTGTACTGCAAGATATTACGGTTTAATGCTTACACACACACGACCCACAGAGCAAGGTTGAAACCGAGTGGGTGACCCCTAGTCCCAGGTTCGAGTCCTGGGCGGTTTACAAGGATAAGTCCCAAGGGGTTCTAAATATTATTCCGGTCAACACCTCGAAGGTGTCCGAATCTTTCCGGAATCGGTGTCCGAAGTTGTCCGGATTTTCCAGTTGAAGCAGGCTTCCTCGCTTCAGGTGTAATGCACATATCCAATCCACACATATTTAGTGTCCATTTTGTGCCTAGTCTATCCACAGAACGGTGATATTTGCTGAAATTGGATACATTTGACAAAACAGACCTGGTCCGACCTACCTTATGTATTGTTAACAACTTAGCCTGCTTCGCAGCCTCGAGGATTCAGCAGAATTGGATACGGCGTGAGATTATGAGTCCAAGGCCACTAGTTGTTATTATTGGACTTAAAAAAGGGGTGTGCCCGGAAAGTGTCCAGTGTGAAAAAAGCCCCCGATATTTAGGTCAGGGGCTTGTGTGTAAAGGCTTGCCGCAGATTATTTCAAATACAGCATTTTGATTACTTTACTGTAATTACCTGCATGTATCCTGGCAAAGTAGACACCTGTGCTCACTGGGTCGCCTAGGTCATCGGTACCATTCCAGTCCTGAGAATAGGTGCCAGCTGGGTGAGAAATATCTACTAGAGTTGTGATTTGGCGACCCGTAATATCATAGACCCGGAGTGTCACATCTGATGGAATCGGTAAATCGTAGCGTATCTTAGTAATTGGGTTAAACGGGTTGGGGTAATTTTGCAATAGCTCATATCTACCCGGGAGGTAACGTGTACTAGTAGCATCTGTAGTACAGCCGATTCCCAGCACACCGATATTCGAACCACCTTTGCCATTACCAAGACATGGAGAATCATTGACCAAGGAATAATTTCTATTACCTGTGTCACAGAAAATGGGGTTAGAATTCATGTTTGTTGATGAATAATAAACAGAATTCCCATGCACATCATTGTTGGTAATACCTATTTCTCCATCCTTAATAATACTGTATTCAATTTTTAATTCACTATACGCACTTGTTATTCCCCATAATTCCACTTCATACTGGCTAGAATTTTCGTTCCAAAGAATGCTATTAAGGATATTTACTGAGGCATTTCCTGCGTATAAAGAGTTAGCTGTTTTTGCGATATTATTCGAAAAAACGACATTGCATAATCTCAATGAATCTGAATTACCGCAGAAAATACCTCCAGCTGATTCAGTGGCTTCATTGTTCACAATTAATACACTATCAAGAGTAATATCATTAGCAGCTATATAAACTCCACCACCGTATTGAGCATAACCATTCGTTATAGTTAGATTCTTAACTACTATAGATGAATCCCCTGCAATATTGAGTACACGAGATTTGTTCTCCCCATCTAGAATAACAGACTCAACATCGACACCTACGAGGCTTATATAGCTAGGCAGATTAATAGGGTATGTTTCTCCTGTTGTTGTTGAAGAGTATACACCCTCAGAAAGATTAATTGAACGTCTCTCTTGCGCATTTGATTTGATCTTTGATCCAGCCATGAATAATGTTTTAAGTGGTGAAGATGGAGTTAAGCCATCGTTTCTATCATCTCCTGTTGAACTAAGATAAAGGTCCTCAGCTACCTGTTGGATTAAACCATTTGATATATTCATAGAGATGATCATTTCTTGACCGCTCATGATTTGATGTCTGCTAGGAGTTATTACCGTACAAGTATCTAAAAACAGTCGTAATGGGGTCCAGTTTGAGTATATATCATTTCCACTTAACTGTGCTTTGTTCAAATAAATATTGCATAAGCCCAGAGAATCAAATTCGATCTTCGTTGATTGGAGCGCTAATCCCCCTCCCTGTTTGGCAATATTATTTCGAATGGTTGTATTCGATAAAAATAGAGTTGAATCTCCCCTGGAAAAAATCCCACCTCCTTCATCTTTACTATTATTGTTTTCTATAATAGAATTATAAATCGATACGTTAGCATCATCGGTATAAATACCCCCACCATCATCCTCTGAGGTCATATTATTCCTTATAATAGAATTAATGATAGTCATATTTGACCGCGCGTTTATACCTCCGCCCCAACTTTTCGCAGAATTCCCTTCGACGATGACATTCACCAGGATGGGATGAGCACCTTCGTGTGTATATATCCCACCCCCCTGCGAAGTGGAGTTGTTACGGATGGTGACATCATACAATATTGGTTCAGCACTATAGCTACACATTAATCCAGCACCGTAAAAATATGATGATTCACCTCGGTGATTCCCTTCAATTATGAGGTTTACTAATTTCGGACTGCCAGATGAACAATTCACACCCATATTGCCATTTCGTATTGTAAAGCCCTCCATGACAAGAGCTGTATCACAGCTTTGAAATTCAACGACAGTATTTTCTCCACCACCATCTATAATGGTTGCCTCTGGACCATTACCTAATAAGACAATGCTATCCTTTCCCCAAAAGTGGATGTTTTCTATATAGGTACCAGAATCCACAAGGATGGAATCGCCATTTATTGCAATATCGATTGCTTCTTGAATCGTCATGTAATTATCTGGCACTTCCAACCTTCTTGGTGTCCAAACCGATCTATTGGAATCCCAGGATGACCCATAAATCTGTCCATGGTTACCATGGATGCTTTTATCTTGAATAGTATCTCCCACACCTTCATCAAAATCCCAGTTACCTACTAATCCTGAATCGACATTAACAGATCCATATAGAACATGAGATAATATTTCATCCCTAGTCAATACTCGATCCCAAATACGAACCTCATCGAGGGAACCAGCATAATTCTCAGAGTAAACATTACCTCTAGCACCAAAAACCAAATCTGTGGAAGTAGTTTGGATTGGCCCTACTGGCTTATATGTAAATGCTCTTTGTACCCCATTTACATATATCTCTAGGTAGTGGCCGGTATATGTGGCACAAATATGGTGCCATACATCTGGTGCAATTAGTGCCGAAGGAAATTGTGCACTTGCATCACCTGAAGAACCATGGATCACAAACGAGACGGAGTCAGCACCAGGAAGCTCATATAAATAATAGCTCATTGAAGTACTATCATTATCAGCCCCCCACTTTGCAATTATAATTCCATCGTTTGATGTATTAGATGGTTTCTTATACCAAGCTTCAAGGCTTAGTTCTGGCATTCCACTCAATTCTGGACTATCCCCAACCACTACATAATCATCAATTCCGTCAAAGCTAATTGAAGAAGATTGTGCACTAGCTATACCTGAAAAAAGAAAAGGTAACAATAGCACAATACTAATAACGTTTTGCATGAGAATCCACCATTCTGAGTTTTATGATCAATTTGGATTAATACAATCTAAAGTTAAGATAATCGTGCCAAAATTGTGCCAATTTATCCTCATAAGATAGATTGATCGGGAAATCGATTCAGCCAAAAGCCCATCATGACTATTTATATTACAATTGTATGTCTTCAAAGCATTTCGGAACTTAATAGCTAATAGTTAAGAGACACTTTCGAGTTGTCCAGTGCATTATGCGTACCCATATCTGGCAGAACCTTGATTTTACTTTTCTTCTTCATACTTTTCTTGAGGAGAGTAAAACTACCTGATATCAGTTGTATTTATAGAGGCAACAAAAAAGGCCAGCAAAGCTGACCTCTTTAAGTGGGCCCACAGGGACTCGAACCCCGAACCGACGGATTATGAGTCCGGCGCTCTAACCAATTGAGCTATGGGCCCCTCTTGAAATTATTAATTAAGAATTATGAATGATGAATTCACAATTCTTAAAATAGAACAAAAGCGGACTTGTCAAGCCGTAGCTCAAAGAGCATAGGCTGGGTAAAATAGTCGGGGGGTGAAGCACTTCCAAAGAGATTGTATTTCGTGATTAAAATCTGATCAAATTCTAGCAGATGAATCTATATAGGGGCTAGCAGTTTTTTAGCGGGAAACAAACACTCTCCCAAATACAAAAAGTCCCTTGTTCGTTTGAATAAGGGACTTCTCGCTGTCATTTTTCCATAGGTATTTTAGACTGAAACCAAAAGCGTGTCAAGTCCTCGAAGGACTTTTCCTAAATTATTTTTATGAGGCTTATATGTTTGATTCTTCTTCCTTTAAGCTCTTCAACTGCTGCATGATATCACTGATGTCCACACCAGTTTTTTCAGCATTCTTCAATTCTTCCCGGAGGGCGTCTGTCTGACGTCGCAAAACAGCTCTTTTTACGGTCTTGATACACTGGCTGGCATGCGAAATACTCTCAAGATCCGGACGGGCTTCATTGATCAATCGAGTAATGAAGCGACTGAGATCGGTGGATTCGATCTCATCCAGGAGTCTGGCATGATTAATGGGTAACTCTTTTCGCAAACGACCCCGAAAGAGCTGAAAGATCTCCACATAGTGCATATGTTGGATCTGAGTATCACTGATGGTTGATGCGAGCCAATTCAGCAGACTTTCATCCTTACTCAGGTGTAGCCTCAAAAGTTCGAATTCAGCCTTCTCTGACCCCGTTTCCGGGCGCCTCAGGGTGTTTTCAGGTCTCTTCTCCTTATTCGAGCTGAGGGGTTGATAATCAGATCGAGATCTGCGTCGTGCATGTTTTTTCATCAGACTCATTACTGCATCTTCTGGGACGTGCATCTCATCGGCCAATTGTCCCGCCAACATACCACGTAGTATTTCATTCTGCATGAGGGCCAGTTCTGATACGATATTCTCCAAGAAAGCAGTACGCGTTACGGGAGACGCCATCTTATCCTGATTTGACCGGAGAACGAAGGTCATAAAATCCAGAGCAGTTTCCATAAATTTCTTGAATGCTGCTGTATCTTTCTCATCAAAGAAACTGTCCGGGTCCTCCCCTTCCGGGAGTTGAATAATCCTGATATCCACCCCTTTATCCAGGAGCACCAAGCCAGCAGCCTGGGCAGCTTTCTGGCCAGCGGGATCGCCATCATAGCAAACATATACTTTGTCAGCAAAGCGCTTAATCAGAGCGGCCTGGTCAGGAGTAAAAGCCGTCCCGGTTCCAGCCACCACATTTTTATAGCCCTCCTGATAGAGGCGGATCATATCCATGTAACCCTCTACAAGAATGGCGGTTCTTGAATTTCTAATTTCCTCTCGATTTTGGCTCAAGCCAAAAAGTGTCTTGCCCTTGTGATATATTGGAGTCTCTGGGCTATTCATATATTTAGCCCCATCCCCATCTCCAAAGATCCTGCCCCCAAAAGCCTGGACCTTAGCGTTAATATCTGAAATTGGAAACATGATGCGGTTTCGGAAACGGTCGTAGAAACCCCCGGTGTCACGGTTCATGAGTAAACCACTATGATTGAGGATATCCTGGGAAAGACCCATTTTCATCACTTCCAGAGTTACCGTATCCCACTTATCCGGGGCAAAACCGACTCTAAAGGTTTTTAATGTCTCCTCAGAGAGACCTCTATTTAGCAAATAATCTTTGGCAGCTTTTCCGCTGCTTTGATGCAATTCTCGTTCGAAGGTCCGACAGGCGATCTCGTGCATATTGTAGATAGATGCTCGATCGTCTTTTTTTCGTGGCTCTTGAGTATCGACTTTAATGGTAATATTGGCACGATCGGCCAGCAATTTCACCGAGGAGAGAAAATCCAGTCGCTCATGTTCCATGATAAAATTGATGACATTACCACCGGCTCCGCAACCGAAGCAGTGATAGATCTGCTTATCGGAACTCACACTGAAGGAAGGGGTCTTCTCATCGTGAAATGGACAACGACCGAACCAGTTTCGACCGGAACGTTTGAGCTGGACATAATCTGAGATCACATCCACCACATCATTGGCTTCGCGGACTTGTTCTATGGTATGTTCAGGTATGAGTGCCATAATTCGTGGTAAAAAGATAAACTTGCTGGATGTGAATGCTAACTGTAGTTAAGGATCAATCCCCCCCTATGTCAGGACCATGTCCTGACATCTCCCCCAGGTGAGTTTATTCGGGAGAATCAGATACTTCCTAAATGTTCCAAAATTTTGTCCAACACTTTCTGCTCATTTTCAAACACCTCCCCGTTTTTAAATCTAATTATTCTATAACCGTTGGCCACTAACCAGCCCTCCCGTTTCTTATCATATTCTTTTGCAGAAGAAGAATTGTGGATAGGTCCATCCAGTTCAACGATCAATTTTCCAGAGTGACAATAAAAATCAACTATGTAGCTAAAAAGTACATGCTGACGTCTAAATTTATATCCACCCAGCTGTTTATTTCTCAACAACGACCACAATCGATTTTCAGCAGGTGTTTGCTTTTTACGAAGTTTCCTACTTCTATTCAATAGGTGTTTTGGTATCGTCATATTTTCACACTTTACCCTCCTAAAGGAGGGTCAGATCAAAGATCTGGGGAAGTGAGAACCACACAACTTATATTTCCTAACTTGATATTAGCGTCGCCACATTCTCTTGGTCGGGGAGCTGAAGAGCACCAACTTCTGCTGGGCTCTCGGGATTCTACTTCAACTCAACAAAAGTAACACCCGCCCCACCCTCGTCCATGCCGCCTATCCGCTTAGATTTGACAGCGGGATGCTTCACAAGGAGTTCGTGGACGATCTCCTTGATAACACCGGTCCCCTTGCCATGGATGATCTGCAAAAGGGACATGTTCGAGAGAACCGCCTGATCCACAAATCGATTCAATTCATCAATGGCTGCCTCCGCCCGGTAACCTCGTAGATCAAGACTATAAGTACTGGGGGATTTATCTGAAACATTAACCACGGTCTGGCTGAGAACCTCTTCCCTGGGTTTTTCTGACGCCTGTCCCAGCCACTCCAGAGGAATCCGCATGCGCTTACCTTCAACCTCAACGTACACTTTCCCTCGTAATGGAGATTCCAGGACAGTGCCCTGCTGATCCATGCTTAACACTGTCACCTCTCGACCGGGAATGATCTCTTCCACAGCAATTTTTTTTATTTGTCGCGGTTCTTCCGACGCTTCCACCACTTTATCCAGGCTAGACTCAATATCGTCCAGGACTGCATGGACTTCCTTGATACTCTCTTTGCCTGCTTGAGACTCTTTGATCTGGCGAATGACCTGTTCTACGGTCTGGCGTGCATCCGTGATTATTTGACCAGCTTTACGGGCTGCTTCACTATCCGCCTTGCGTTCTGCTTTTTGGACAGATTCCAACGCGGAGTCCATGCGTTTTTGTTTCATCTTTAGATCCCGCTGCAGGGATTCGTTGTCGGACTTTAGTCCGGACAGGCTGGCCCTCTCAGCTTCCAGGGAGCGCAGGAGTTTCTCCATGCTATCACGAGTCCAACCGACATATTTACGGGCAGTATTCAATATCTTTTCTGAAAGACCCAGACGCCTTGATATTTCGAAGCCATAACTGCTCCCCGGTACGCCCGCCTGAAACTTATAGGTGGGCTTCAATCCCTCCTGGTCGAATTCCATGGCGCCATTCATTACAAATTCAGCTTCATGGGCAAAAACTTTCAAATCACCCAGGTGGGTGGTTGCCACCGTCTTGACTCCCCGCTCACCCAGGGCTTCAAGTATGGAACGTGCCAAAGCCCCTCCCTCGGCCGGATCGGTTCCTGTGCCTAATTCATCGAGCAGAACCAGACTTTTTGAAGTCGCCTGATTTAGTATATCAATGATGGTTCCGATGTGGGCTGAAAATGTAGATAGGTCATTTACCAGGGATTGCTGGTCACCGATATCGGCAAATATCTTATCAAAAAAGGGAATGATACTTCCTTCGGCGGCAGGAACGGGTACGCCGGCATTGGCCATCAATACAAGTAGTCCGATGGTTTTCAAGGCCACGGTTTTACCACCGGCATTGGGACCTGTAATGATCAGAGTCGTGATTTCCGGGGCCATGGTGAGATCCAGGGGTACAACCTTCCTTTGGAGGGCTAAGCGTGGATTTCTGGCTGCTTTGAGAGCAAGCCGCCCATCTTCTGATAGAATGGGAAGGGTACAGGCAAAGGTCTTGCTGAATTTTACCAGAGAGATGTGATAATCAATGAGTTGGAGCATCTCATAGTTTGTCTGGATATCCGAATAATGTGGATGCAGATCTGCGGTAAGATCTCTGAGAATACGCTGTATCTCCTGCTGCTCATCTGCCTCCATGGTTTTGATCTGATTGTTTAGCTCAATGATCTCAAAGGGCTCTATAAAAGTGGTGGTCCCTGTGTTGGACATGTCCTGGATAACCCCCTTTACCTGATGCTTGTAAGAGCTGATCACCGGCAGGACCAGACGCCCCCCTTTGATGCCTGCCTGACTTTCGTTAAGCACTCCCGCATCTCCATACTTACGGACGAGCTCGTTCATTCTCGAGCGGATGGATCTGGCCGATTTCTTAAGCTTTCGGCGTAGAGAGGACAGGGTCGATGAGGCATTGTCCAGGATCTCCCCATCAGGACCAACAACTCTATTGATGCTCTTTTCAAGCGCCAATAATGGGACAATGCGATCAAAGTATCGTTTCCAGACAGAATCCACTACTGGACCGTTCTTCGAGTAAATGTTCTGTAAGACTCTGCATTGTTCGATGATGTTGTTAAGAGAAGTCAGATTCTCTGTAAAAAGCGTGCTGCCTTCCAGAGATAGAAGTTTTAATGTGTTGCTGAGGTCATTATAGGGATGAACATTGAAGCTACTATTTGATTCCATCAATACATCGAGCTCCAGGATCAGGACGAATTGGGCATCGATCTCGGCTTTATTTTTATCAGGATGGAGTTGATCAAATCGTGAACGAACCAGATCGCCGGCGGCTTCATTGGCCAGCCACTGGCGTATATCATCGAAGCCTAAATGTTGATGACTCCTATTAAAAGATTCGGGGTCACTCATTTCTGTTTGTTTTGCTGAGCTTTCAACTCCGCTTCGAGTTCCATGATCTTCGCATGCAGTTCGGCTTTCTCAGTATGATCCATGCTTTTCATCGCTTCATCCATGAGCGATTTCCCTGAGCCATCCTTGCTGCGAATGGCACCTTCAAGAAGAGAATTGGATTTTCCGGTTTTCATGGCTTCCATGGCTGCTTCTATGATCTCTTTTTGAGGACCATCAAGAGACTCCAATGCTTTCTTAAATATAGGATTGTCAGTAGGATCACCCCCATCTGAGGATGGATCTAATCCACCCTGGAGCAAATCCATTGCCTCTGAACCGCTAATACCCAGAGCATTTCCACCAGCCCCGCCCAGGGCTTTGTCCATCAATTTATCAGTACTACCGCCCATGAAAGAGCCCATGGTTGATTGCAGCATGGTTAACTCATCTTCCAGTGATAGAATTTTCACGGCGTAACCAGCAAACAACTCAACATGGGGGTAGAGTATCGATCGCTCTTTCCATTCTCCCTGCATATCCGCTGGTATCATGGCATAGGCCCAAACCACTGCGGACAACATGAGCCCGGCTTTTGTCACTCCAAGCGTGATCCCACCAACTTTATCGACGGTACCCAGATGCATGGTATTAACTAATTTTTGTAATATGAATGATATGATGCTGATGGATAACATGACCCCAAGAAATACTCCAGCATAACCAGCCATGGTTTCATAGCTCTCTGGAATATTGATCAGTGGTTTTAAAATAATGAGCCCGTATTGGTTATAGTTCATTGATGCCCAAATGGCGACATACATGCCCACCATTTTCAATACGCCGTCAATGAGACCTTTTTTCAGCCCACTTCGAATCATTACCGCCAGCAGAACACCACCGAATACATCAAATATTGTTGCCATCATGAGCTAAGTAATCCTCTCACTATTTCCTGTAAACGTTTTCCATCTGCACGACCCGCTGCTGCTTTCATCAGTGGACCCATCACTTTCCCCATATCGGCCATTGCTGAAGCGCCTGTTTCCTGTAGCACGTTCTTGACCAACGCAGTCATCTCATCATCACTCATCATCTGCGGTAGATACTTTTCCAGAATAAGCAACTCAGCTTTCTCGTTTTCAACCAGATCTTGTCGATTCCCCTGTTCATAGAGAGTAATGGACTCTTTCCTCTGCTTGGCGGCAGTCTGGACCAACTTGATGAATTCCCCTTCAGTGAGGGCCTCGCCTTTTTCTATTTCCCGACTCTGGATTCGCGCCTTGAGATCTCTCACTGTTTTCAGTTTGAGAGTATCATGAGTTCTCATGGCGGCCTTTAACGCTTCAGCCAGTTCTTTCTTAAAATCCACTTTATTACTCCTGCATAGTGACTAAGCAGTAAAACTAAACTGAAATTCGTGTGTTGCTGAACCTTTTTTAAAGCGAGGGGGGAAGATCCACTTAATTAATCAGTTATCATAGGCTAGTACAGATAGAATTAGTGGAGGAAGCTTAATCGATGATGGAATTAATCAGTTTTTACGGCACATCGAAGACATCCCGCAGCGCTGCTTCGGTTCGGGCGAGATGCTTTTTCTCAATGATAGCTGAGATCGAACTAATGGATGTAGAGATAGCTAAAATATTGATTCCCTGTATACCTAAAGCCCTAAAATAGGTGGCTGCCAGACCGCAGCGCTGTTTGAAATGAGGACCGTAGATGGTCACGAGACAGACATCATCAACAACCTCGACAATGATATCTTCGTGTAAATCTTCAATGGCTTCGACAGCCTTATTGAATGAATCAACATCACCCTGGTTCAGGGCAACAGATAGATTAGCCAGACCACGACTGTCAAGTCCTTCGGCAATAAAATTGACGGTTTGACCATAAAAACAAAACTCTTCCAGGGATGATCCAGCCCAATCCGGCTCATCTGGCAAATTAAAGATTCTTACGAAGGTCAAGTCCTCATCAACAATGATACCCCCGATCGATTCCTTTTTCATACGATTTCTCTAATCGGTAACTCTACGGTAAACTGACTGCCCTGACCTTCCACACTGTTCACCAGTATACTGCCTCCATGCAGTTCAACCATACGTAGGACAATGGCCAATCCCAAACCCGTCCCTTCAGATATGTTCTTTTTGGCCGCGGCAGTCCTATAAAATTCTTTAAAAATATTGACCTGCTCCGATTCAGGAATCCCCAGACCGTTATCAGAGACGACAATCTCATAATGCGTCTTCAGGAATTTTAAAGAAACTTTGATCTCACCTCCGGAGGCTGTGTAGCGTATGGCATTTGATATGAGATTGGAAAATATTTTCTTTAAAGCAGATGAATCACCATTAAGCCTACATCTTTTTCTAGGGACCTTTATGCTGAGCGTCTGTTTCTTTCTCTCGGCATTGGGAAGTAAATCCTCCACCAATTCCACCAGAATGGTATTAAGATCGACACGGGTGAATTCTTTCTGTTCCTGGAGGTTACCATAGGTCAGATCTGCCAGATCCTTAAGCATCTCGATTATTTCTGAGGTGCGCCCGATGGCGCGATTAAGCATATCCTTTGCCCGTTTATCTACCTTTTCCCCGAGGAGGTCCTGGATAACGAGCAGGGTGGATTGAATGGTTGCAACCGGAGATTTCATTTCATGACTGGCAAAGCGGAAGAATGTCGTTTTGGTCTCGTTGACCTCTTGTAGTTTTAAATTGGCGATTTCGAGCTTTTGACGCACCCGCCGATGTCTTTCCGTCACATTTTGAGCTAGATAGGCTGAGACAACCATAGTGATCACAAAAATAAACCAGACGCCAATAGCCAGTCTCACATCACCGGCCAGATTTATCTCATGGAAAAAGCAGGTATGGGGGATAATGCCGGAATGCTCAAATGCAAGGAGGAGTGAGAAGAGGAAGATGACCAAGATGGAATAGTAATATGAGAATCCACCGGGAAAAATGATGCTGGCCAATATGATGTGGAATACATAGAAGAACATCAGGGGGCTCTCTTCACTCCCGGTCAGGTAAACTAGGAAAGTCAGGACAATGAGGTCGATCACCATCTGGACATTCATCAGGATCACAAGACTGGACATCCCAAACTGTCTTTTCCTTGAGGCGTATAGAACATAGCGGAAATTCAGTGCCAGCATAAAACAGCCCGTAATAGCCATCCACTTGATATTGTTGGGAGGTCCCAGGTCGATCATCTTGAGCAAGAGAGTACCGGACAGAAGTCCCAGAATTGCTAACCAGCGTAAGCGAATAAGCCACTGATCACGTCTGAGCATGGAAGCGCTTGAGAATGCCGGTATGTCAGGAAATAGGGACATAAGTCTAGACCTGCTGGACTGTCTTTGGTTTTATGTTTTTAATTCAGCTTATATCTATCTTAAAGCTTAACGTTCTGTCGAACCACATCCACTAGTTTTTTTGGATTCACCGGTTTTTCCAGAAAGGCATCTACAGGCAGAAAATCTGCATCCTTGATGGGGTCAAATTGAAATCCCGTTTGATTTCCAACGGCAGTGAGCATCACGATGGGAGTATCTTTGATAGCCGCTTCCTCCCTGATCTTGTAAGCCACATGAAAGCCTTCATCCATGGAAGACATCATCACATCCAATACAACCAGATCAGGTGACTCTGTTCTGATCTTTTCCAGACCGGTTTCCCCGTCCTGTGCATCAATGACCTCAAAACCTGCAGCTTCAAGTGTAATTCGCATTGCTTCTACCAGATCAAAATCATCATCAATGAGTAATATTTTTTTTGCCATTTGTGTCTTCCTCCCAGGCGAGAATGCCCAAAAATTTATAGCAGAATCTTAAGATTCCTTTTACTATTCTGAAGTTCTCTATGAACTTCTTCTATAATCATCTTCATAGCTTGCTGAGCAGTTCTTGAAAGTTGGCTATTAAATTGAATAGATTCAGGTTCAATACCAATAATTTTCAAGTCTTCAGGTAACATCTGCAAGGACCCTGCCATCCGCAAGGCTTCGGCAAGCCCCAGACCATGCAGTGACAGCGGATCATGGTCCAGCACCACATCGGCTTCCTCTGGACTAAAACTGACCACACTCCCCGGCTCTCTACCCATTTTGCAGGCATCTATGATGACAACTTTTTTCTTATCACTCAGGTGCTCAAGAATACTCAGGGCGTCACTTCCGACGTCCACCAGTTCCAGATCTGACCCATTCATTAACTTGAGTTCATCAATGACCAGCGGACCCAGCGCGTCATCTCCACGCAGCCTGTTACCGATTCCTATGACTGTCAGCATGGCCATGTTATTCTATAAAATCTACTTCCAGCATATGGACTGAACATGAGATACAGGGATCATAAGCCCTCACCAGCATCTCCAGATCCAGAGTAATCTCTTCCTTGCTCTTAGTGATGATCTCCGGCACCAGTTTCTGCATGTCATCATCAATATTGGCAAGATTCTGTCCGGTGGGAATAATACAGTTCGCTTTGATGATATTCCCTTTGTTGTCATAGGTATAATCATGGAACAGAATGCCTCTTGGCACTTCGTTTGAGCCGATCCCCCGTCCATATCGTGTGGGAGTTTGATTCGGCTTTTCGTTTTTTAGACCATTCTCGATCAATTTGTCTATGATACGGACACTATCCAGAATGCAATGCACCGCTTCCACTACTTGCGCAATGGTATTCATATAAGGATTGAAGCACATGGGTTTCAGACCCATGGCCTCAGCTGCTGCCTGAGCTTCTTCTATGAGCTGAGAATGATTGTTATTCCAGCGTGCCAGAGCTCCTACCAGATAGGAATTGCGATTGTATTTGGCATGTTTGGAGGTACTATGATTAACCACGAATTCGTTGGTTACGTCGAGATAGTTTTCAACCGGGATCAAGCCTGTATCTGAAGAGAAGATATCCCCCTCGTAAAGTGCATACTCATCTTTGTGTTTCAGTGAAATATACTCAGTTTCCCGTTCAAATTGCGGTATGGCTCCTGCCAGAGCTTTCATCGTTTCAATGGTCTCCAGACCATCAGGTAAGCCTTCCTCAAGCAATCGTCTTTTAATCTCCAGGAGTTCTGCTTTTTCCGGTATCCGGGTAAATCCACCTGGAACTGGTGTTATGGGGTGAACTGCACGTCCGGAAACGATATCACCGATATCATTGGCCAGACGTTTCATGCGTAAGGCTCGTAGGACCACATCCGGATGGGTCGCAATGAGGGGAAAGACACTCCCAACTTTAAGAAAATCCGGAGCAGCCAGAAAATAGGCATGTAGAATATTCGACTGCAGGGTTGCCCCATGGACCAATAATTTCCGCAATAAAACAGTTTGCTCAGATATTTCCAGACCCAGTGCTGCTTCGGTGGTCACCAGGGAGGTCAATTGATGTCCCAGGGAACATATACCGCAAATGCGAGAGGTGATAATGGCTGCTTCATGGAAGCTGCGCCCCTTCATCATGGCCTCAAAAAAGCGAGGAGGTTCCACAATACTCAAGTGAGCTGTCTCCAGAATGCCATCCTTCATATTTACCACAATGTTTCCGTGTCCTTCAACCCGGGTCAAGTGATGGACCTTTATATTTAGATCTCGACTCATAGTTGAACCTCATTTGAATTGAATAATAACATACGTTTTTTGGCTTCGTCCAAGCTGATACCATGATTGGTCATGATCTCCAGCATCCCGTCCAGGTTAGGTTCTTCCAATAGTCCACGGCAACCCGTGCAGAATTGTCCGAAGCTGGGACATTGTGCATCACACCCACCCCGTGTAATGGGGCCGAGACAAACCATCCCTCGATTGTAGAGACATTCATTCTCTTTTAGTTTGCATGCTACACAAACCGGGGAGTTGTATTTGGGAGCCTGTTTACCCAGAACCAGGGATACCAGCAATTTCAGGAAATCCTGTTGGGTCATGGGACAGCCCCTGACCTCGTGATCAACTTTGACTACGGAGGAAACTGCCATTGCCGGGAGTGTGGCGAACAAATATTTATCTTTGCCATACACGGTTTCCCGGACTTCATCAATGGGATGAAGGTTTTTCATAGCATTTACCCCGCCATTCACAGCACAAGCGCCGAGAGCAACCAGGGTTGTGCAGCGACGTCGGATATCGTGGATTCTCTCTACACAGGAGGGTGAGGTAATGGAGCCTTCGATAAAGGCAATATCATAAAAATCTGCCTTATCATCCATGGCTTCCCGGAATTCAACGATATCAACATGCTTCAAGATATCAAGGAGATCATTTTCAAGATTGAGTTTATTGAGCTGGCAACCCTCACAGCTGGTAAAATCGAAGAAAGCTACTTTTGGTTTCATTACAGGGCCTCCTCCAATGCTTTGATATCCGTATAGTTAAACACCGGGCCATCCTGGCAACAATAGATACCATTGATCTGACAGTGTCCACATTTTCCCACACCACATTTCATCCGTCTCTCCAGGGACACATAAATATGATCATCATGAAATTGTTTAGATTTCAGGGACATGATGACAAACTTGTACATAATGGGTGGACCTGTAATAGCAGCCATGGTTGTGTCCAGGTTTAGTTTCAAACCGGGTATCAAGGTTGTGATCACACCGGTATGTCCAGTCCAGGAGTCATCTGGCTGATCTACGGTAACATAGACCTCTACATCTTCTCGACTCTCCCAGACGGCGATCTCTTCTTTGAACAAAAGTTCAGCTGGACTTTTGGCTCCATAAAGAATAATCAGTCTGCCAAAATCCTGACGATTATCCAGGACATAGTTGATCAACGAGCGTAAGGGCACGAGACCTATTCCACCGGCAATAATGAGGATATCTTTGCCCAGGAGTTTGTCAATAGGATAACCATGGCCAAAAGGACCACGTATGCCCATCATGTCTCCTTGCTTATATTTTTTGAGGACATTGGTCAGCATCCCCACCTGTCGAATACAAAGCTCAAAGCTTCCCTTTTTGCTGGGAGAGCTGGATATTGAAATAGGTGCCTCACCAATACCAAAGGCAGAGACCTCTACAAACTGACCAGGCTCATGACCCAGATCCTGCCCAGCCGGCATTTGTAGTTCATACCATTTCTCCATCTCAGTGATCTGTTTGGCTCCAATTACTTTACACATTGTTGGGTAATAAAGATCCACAGCCTCATTCGTTTTTACGTCTTGTAAGCGTTTCATAAGTGAACTCCTCCCCTCAAACCCGAATAGTTTTGTGATATTGAGCTTTTTCATCCTCCTGGATGAGCTCATTCACGATATCAGGAAGAGAAATTCCGGCTGGGCAAAAAGCCGTGCAGCGACCGCAGCCAACACACCAGGGGAGACCTTCTTCATCTGTGATATACTTAAATTTTCGAAAGAGGCGATGTCTTGTTCTATTGATGGTCTTCTCTCTGAAGTTCTCACCCCCAGCAACTTCTGCAAAGGTGCTTAACATGCAGCTATCCCAACTACGCTGGCGGAGACCATCTTCGGCAGTGACACCCACTTCGTCACTCACATCAAAGCAAAAACAGGTCGGGCAGGTCAAGGTACAGGCTCCACAGCCGACACAGCGTTCAGCGACATTAGCCCAGACATCAGAATGATAAGCGTACTGAAATATTTTGGGAAGTCGATTATAGTGATAACGGATCTTTTTCTTGAATTCGTGCTTCACTTCCACTTCGACTTCAGCGGTCTTCATCGATTTGAAGCTCTGTATGAGAGAGCGTCCGTTCTCTGTTAAGACAAAGAGCTGAAAATCATCATCCAATTCACTGAGAAAAAGATCAAAACCTTCCATCTCCTGGATGCCAATCCCTACACTTTCAGAAAAGTGAAAATCATCTGGTGTAAAGGAAATACCCACAAATCGGGAATTTTTCCGACGTGTTAAGTAGTTGGATTCCACATGTCCGGAAAGCATGCTGTGGTCCAGCCTGAGGATAGATTGCATCTCATAGCTATGAATAGCAAAAAAGACCTTAGGTTTAATTTCCAGTTCAATGGGTTTAAAGCTCAAATCCTTCAATGAAAAATCCATCAATTTCTCGATGGGGGGAAGAAACTGCTTCTTTAGCGGCAAGAGGGTCCGGTTGTAATCGAGCACAACATCTTTACTATTCTGGACAACTTCAAATGAATATGAGACATCCCCTTTTCCATGGGGGGCCACAACTTCACCAAATTTACCCAAATGATCGATCAAAGCCGGGACGTCAGCCCGTAATAGAGAAAAACACTCCATGATGACTTCCTTGTATCTTAGGTGATTGGTAATTGTATATGAAAATACTGGTCATTGCTTACCCAATTGCAAAGCACATGCCAGTATTTGTTATTTCAACTTCACATTATTTAAGATTATCAAGTTTACCTGACCGGGTCAGCTAAACACCCCGTAAACAGTTAACTTATGCAGGTATTATTCAGGCTGTGTTTTGCAGATTTAAGCCCAAGAAACGGGTGGGTATTACTAATTCAGAATGATATCATCCGAGGTCTTTGGATCAACCCTTTTTAACAATTCTATGGTCTCAATTTGATCATCAATATGCCACAAAATTTGGACAGCGCGATCACGAATAGAGTCTAGAGAGAGGAGTTTGTAGTGTTCAGAATTTTTCAGCGGCAAGGTACGGGCAATCAGATTGACCAGCGACACGAATGAGTCCTCACCATCCAGAATGGGACTGAAATCCAGATCCTTTGGCGAATGCTCAACCAGATAATTGAGACGCAGCAAAATATCTTCCCGTTCATCCGGGAAATCTTCATCCAAATCTTTCTCAATTAATTTATGCATCTCGTACACGCGAAATGGGTTGTCCTTGACCGCCTGTCCTAAACCCACCCGGAAAAGACCTTCCAGAACAATATTGTATTTTCCGTTCTCCAGTTTTTCGAACGAATTGATCTTGCCTAAACACCCCACAGGGAAAACCTCAGGACTACCATAATAATTCTCTTCATAGCCTGGTTTAAGGGTGGCCATGGCGATCAAACCATCTCCTGCCAGGGCGCTTTCGATCATCTCCACATAGCGTGGTTCAAAGATATGATAGCTGGCAGTGGTCTCAGGAAAAAGATTCACTGTAGGCAAAGGAAAGATTGGTGCAAAGAGCGTATCTTTGGGATTCGTCATCTCTAGTGGATCCCTGGAGGCGCTAAAACTTTTAAGACGCTGAGCTGTGCATCACTTTCATTGATGATACCTGAGCTCACACCTGGCTCAACAAGCACAGTGGTGTTCTGTGTTAGCACCAGGACCTCATCACCCACTTCAAACACACCTTCACCACCCAAAACCAAATAGACTATGTCAGACAGAGGCTCTACCTGGGGAGATAAATATTGATGGGGATTAAGTGACAGGACATCCATCTGTATCTGGTCACTTTTAAATACTTCATTCACTTTTGCGACATCTTCATCGAAATGCGCAATTTGCTTCAAATACTTTACATTATTTTCCATTCGTCAGCTCTAATACCTTATTTACCAGTTTTTCAATACCATTGGCTACATCCCCAATGCGCTCATCGAGCATGTAAGCCGGAGTCGAAACGAGTTTTCTTTCTTCATCTACCACAAAATCATCAACCGGGCAATTGATATGAACCCCACCCATCTCAGTGATGGCCGCGGCAGTGTCTGCATCGGATCCAATGGTCAGTTTTGCATCAGCACCATAAATATGCGGAATCAGGGCCGGGGCGATGCAAACAAAGCCCATGGGTTTTCCTGTGGCAGCGAATGCCCGGGTAAATTGAAGGACATCTTCCTGAACACTGCTCTCAGCGCCTTTGACTGCAAAATTAGACAGGTTTTTTGCGGCACCATATCCACCGGGTAAAATGACAGCGTCATAATCGTTTGGATTTGCCAGGGCTATATCAATTACCTTCATCCTGGCAATACGTGCTGCCTCAACCAGAACGTTGCGACTCTCTCCCTCGCTAACCTCGCCTGTCAGATGATTGACCACATGCATCTGCTCAATGTCAGGTGCCATACATTGATAGTCCACACCTGCCCTATCCAGAGTCAACAGTGTGATGACACTTTCCTGAATCTCAGCTCCATCTAAAAATCCGGAACCTGATAAAATCACGGCAACTTTTTTCATAATTTCCTCCCCTTATTTACCAGTCAAATGCTGATGTGTCGAAATCATCTTTATTGGATTCATCTGCTATGGGCTGCACCTGGATTTTATCCCCCTCCACTTTCAAGGGATAGGTATCAAGGCAAGTCCAGCTTGGTTTGATGCCCTTACCCGTGGAAATACGGTATTTCCAGCCATGCAGAGGGCAGGTGAGTGTGTCACCCTCAATATCACATAATTCGAGTTTGAAGGCATTGTGTTTACACACGCCCGAGTGGGCAATAAACCCATCTTTGGTGTTAAAAATGGCAATTTCCACACCCTTAAGATTCACGTTCTTCACGCCATTAGTGGGTATATCGGAAACGGAACATGCCTCAATAAAATCAGTCTCCGGCATAGGGCTCCCATTCACCTTTCATCAATTTTTCTGCCCAAAATAATCCGACCATGGTCTTTGCATCGGTGATCTCACCCCGTCTGAGCATCTCCAGAGCTTTCTCTACTGGAACTTCAAGGACTTCCAAAAATTCATCTGAATCTGTATTAGCCCCCCTCTGCACCAGATCCTTTGCCAGGTAAACAGCCATTTTCTCATCTGCATAGCCAATGGCGGGATACAAATGGCTTAAAAATGTCCAGGATCCAGCTTCAAAACCGGTTTCTTCTCTTAATTCTCTTTTGGCTGTTGTTAAGAAATCTTCACCGGGATCTGTTTTGCCAGCAGGCAATTCATAAAAAATTTTATCGGGCATATAGCGATACTGTCGTTCCATGATAAGAGTTTTCCCATCAAGAAAGGGAAGGACGACGACAGCTCCGGGGTGCATGATCCCCTCGCGGATACTCTTCTTACCGTTTGGGAGCAGGACCTCATCACGAACCACATGGAGAAGTTCCCCCTTAAAAATGGTCTCAGATGATAGTTTTATTTCGCGAAGTTCTTTGGAATTCATAAGGCATTTATCATAGAATGCATTGGTATTAAAAGCAAGTGACTTGCGCAGTTTTTATGAGATCTCTGGCTTAGTTCAATTCGAGCAGGGTGATGGCCACCGAACCAAAACAGCCGTAGCCACCATGAACTGTGGAACCGTCGGGGTGATAGGTATTCGGGATAAATGATATGGGACTATTGCCATAACGTGTCAAATTTTCGTCCAGCGCGCTTAATATGAGATAAACCGGTGCGCCACTGCTTGATTCGTAGTCCCAATTTATCCCAATGAGACTCTCTCCTGTGGGTTTGATCACTTTTTCCAACGCGGTCTCCGCAAAGATCAAGTACAGCTTGTATTCAAAAGCACTGATATCGTGTTGGATCTGAAAGGTGACATTTCCTGAGCCGAGCGAAAGACTGTTCTCCACAAGGCTAGGTTTCTCCGGAACCCTTGTATTGCTGGTAAGCATAGGAAACCCAGGCGCACTTATCTCAAGCTCATACGCTTCACCATATCCTACATTCAGAGTGGTATCACGATAGTCACCCGAATCACGTGTGTCCTCATCCTGTATAAACAGGTATTCAGCACCAGAAATGATTGAGCTGATTTTTACATAATCGACTCGGGGTGAAAAATTCTCAATGGAATCAGAATAAATTTCTTCGGTAGTTAATGCTCTATTGATGTTAATGAAGGAAGTCCCCTTCTGTTCATCGGCACGGAGAACACCAAGTATGTTTAATCCTGCCTCAAATTCTGTTTTCACAAGCTCAGATGGCTGGGGACCTGGTTGATGCGGAAGATCGCAGTTGGACAAGCAAAACAGAGTGGTAAGAAATATAAAAAGGGTAATTTTTCTCATTCTGTCACCATTAAAATTGCAATCTATACCCAAAGGAGATTGAGGGTAAAAGTTCTGTATCCAATCCGTAGTAACCATAATTGGGAAAATAAAAATAGTAGGTTGGGTTGCGATGTAGAAACAGGATATTCCTGATAGTCATGGTCAAATACGCATCCACCCCTCCCAGATATTCAGCCAGATTGAAACCAAATCCTGATCGAAGTTTCTTCTTCCACCCTATATCCCAGGCCAATCTCGGCGGATATCTGACATTGTTCCGCTCCGGAGTGATATAAGTGGGAAAGGAACCAAAAGTATTACTTAAAGGATCATATGTTGCATGCAGACGCATCCCTGTTTCCCAGGTTCGTGGAAATCCTGAAGTAATTTGAAAAGTGGAGCTGGCAACGATATCAGGTGTCAATTTAAAAAGAAGAATGGACTTGAGATTATGGGGCTGATCCGCATCAAAGAGACTGCGCTGGCCATCCAGAATGGAGGGATAGTTGCGGAACCCCTTTGAATAGTTATATCCCAGCCAACCCGACAGACGACCAAACTCACCTTTGAGCAAGATTTCAAAGCCGTATGATTCACCGGAGCCTCCTTCGATGAGTGCGGAGCGTTCTCCTGCTGTAACGGTATTGCTATAGGTCGCTCGATACAATTGCTTCAGATCTTTGTAATACGCACTTATTTCATATTTCACATCTCCGAATAGAGGACCATTAAGACCGACAATATAATGGACAGAATTGAGAGGCTCCCGATCTTCCAGAGATTGGTAATAATCCAGAAACTGAACGAACTCATCCCCTTTTGAATCCATGGTGGTGAGGTACTGGAAATATATACCATAAGCTGCTTTGAATTGGTGACCACCTGGAAATCTCAGGCTGGCAGACGCCCGAGGCTCCATATGCCAATCACCTCGCGTGCTGGGGCGAGGCGTGTTTGCAGAGACCTGAGCAAGGGATCTTGAGCTACGTAAACCGAGCTTCACTTGCAGAGGTCCAAGTTCAATTTTATCCTGGAGAAAAAATGATTGAAACTGTGCGCCTGATTCATTGGGATTTGGCTCTGCATCAAAGCGGCCAACTTCATTGGCAAAATTGAGATCATTTACTTCAAAACCCAATTTAACCGTCTGATTCCAGAAAGTGAACCAGGCCAAGTTGGCTTTCCCAGTATTCTCAGTAATACTATTTTCAATATGTGTTCTGTAATCTAGAGCTGTGATGTCACCACTGCTGGTGTCCGATGTGGAGTAATTGAAATAGGTCAGGTTGTCCACTATAGAACCTGAATGATACACTTGTCCCTCCAGGATAAGGGTTGGCAGAAGCACCGAGTTGAATTTTACACCTAGAGCTCGGTTTGAAGTGTTAGTGATAAAACCTTCTTCAAAAGAATCGAAGAGATCTTCTGGAAAAAAGAGCATCAGATTATCCACACTGTAATCCATATAGTCACGGGCGAAAAATCCTGAGAATCTAAGTCGGGTCTTACCCAGTAGTACCTGATAGGCCGCATTGTAATCCATGACCAGATTAGGTGAACCCATGATGACTCTTAGCATGAAATCGGTATAGGTTCGACCAGACAACATGGCCGTTCCATGTTTGCCTGCGGGGAATTCGATGGCACCGCTGATACCTGAAATAGATGGTCTGAATTCACCATGAATTTCAGATTGGTGACCTTCGCGTGTTGAAATACTTAAAATGGAAGCATTCCGACCGCCATATTCTGCATCAAAGCCTCCCACCAGCATCTCAACATTCTTTATGGAATAAGGATTAAAGATGGCGCTGGAGCCCATAAAATGCTGAGGGTTATAGATGGTCATTCCATCCAGCTGTACCAGATTTTCCCCAGGGTCACTACCGCGTACATAATATTGAGGCGACATGGGATCAGAGGTGGTCACGCTAGGAGAAAATTTAAGAAAATTGAAAACATCCTTATTGAGCTGTGGGATTTCATTCAGGATCACTGGATCCACTTGAATACTGGAAATATCCATATCCTTGACGATGCCTGACCGTTTTCCTACTATCTCGATGGCTTTGGTATCGATGGCGTGGGGACGGAGGGTCACGCTTGATATAAAATGATTCTGTGAACCCAGCTCAAGATGAAGCGTCGTGTCTTCATAGGCTATATGTGAAAAGCTTAGATCAACTGAACCTTCACCCCCTTTTCGCAAAATAAAGAAACCCTCAATATCTGTAGCAGCACCCCGACCGGTCTCTTTGATAAAAACATTCACCCCAATGATACTCTCTCCTGTTTGGGCGTCGTGGACAAAGCCGGATATATCTGCAGCCTGCAAACTGCTCATGATTAACAAAAATATAATCAGCCGGCTTATGAGGATCTGTTTGATCAAGGTAGTAACACTCCCACCCGTATAAGAAGACCCAGTTCAGTTTGGGGAATGACATCAGGTAGAATATTGTAGCCAGTATAAATACCTAGCCCACCATAAAGTCCTTTGTGATAGACCGGGCGGTATTCAATACTGGCCTGGCCGGAAAGATTGAGGTAGATCAAATTCTGATATTCCAGGTGGTCAATATGACCTCCTTCAAAATTATTGAAGCCGAAACGGAAGGTACCTGAAGCCTGGGTGATCAAGGTCTGCGATAAACGTCTATACCAGATCTGATCTTTACCGCTAATGGCTATGGATTCATGAATATCAGATTTCCGGTAGAACAGTCCAGGAGACCCTCGTTTCCAGGCAGATTCTTGATCCGGCGGAAAATCCAGAGTGAAGTGAACATTCACAGCATAGCCATCTTTAAAATAGATGAACTCAGACCAGGTCATTAGCTGTCTTCGGAAAAGATAAGGATAGAAGTCAGGATAGAAGTCCCGTTCCAACAGAGCCTGGGATTGTTTGCCTAAAAGCTCCTGAACCACTCTACTCAGGTAGTCGGCATCCTTTTCCTTCCTCTCACGTTTGACGCGTATTTCCCAGATCCAATCACTGACAGGCCGGTCAAGTGTATCATGAAACGTAGAATAGGCATTCAAACACAGACCTTTTTGCAAAACCGCTGAATTATCCGTCCAGAGTATCAAGCGGGAGATATGAAGTGTTCCTGCCAGGTCAAGTGAATCACGCAGGAATTGAGCTTTATAGAGATCAGTTAATGATTGATCCATGGCCAGATATTGATCCACTGGAATAAACTTGTACTTCTTTGTCTGCCGAATTCCTAAGATTGATCCATGAACCGCTCTGGAGTCAACTACCTGAATCTGACTGGAGGATACATCCAGGCTTGAATCCTGACTCACCTGAATGTACAGGGTATCAGAAATAAATGTGTCCATAGTGGGTAACTTGAATTTTTTAGCTGATAGTCCAAGGGGAAGGACTAGGGTAAGAATAAGGATTATGTAAATTGTTCGTTTCATATGTAAACGAAAATTATTTCCAATCAGTTAATCAGCCCGGGAAATGCTTTGACCATCACATGCGTGGTACCTGAAATGATAAATTGGACTGCCATGGTTACCACCAATAATCCCATGATTCTGGCGATGATCCTCAGTGCCGTTTTTCCGAATCTTGCTACCATTATATGCGAGTATTTCAAGGTGAAGAAAACGATGATACCCGCAACGAGAACAGCCAAGATAAGGGAGCTGATCTGAAAATTCGTAACGGCTCCTGAGCGATAAACCATGATGGTGGCAATACTCCCGGGACCACTTAGAACAGGGATTCCCATAGGAATAATTGAGATATCCTCCTGATCAACAACTTCCTCCCTTTCCTTCTCTGTTATCTGGGATTGGGGATGTTTTCCTCGAATCATACTCATGCCCATGCCAAACAATAAAATTCCACCGGCAATGCGAAAAGCATCTAGGGTGATATGATAGAGATCAAAGATTAATTGACCCAGAAACATGAATACAAACAAGGTGACAACCACAGTAATAGCAGTTCGTTTGGCTTTTCTGCTCAGTTCGCGGCGGTCATCCCCCTGAGTCATTGAAACAAAGATCAGGGCGGCACCAAATGGATTCAAGATCACAATGACTGCAGGGAAAACTTCTAATATATATTTTAAACCCTCCACTAATTCAACCTGTGGCCCAAAGTTTTTACCAGGAGTTCTGTGTCATCTGACATGATGCCTTTGATCATAGGATCCTCACTAAACTGCTTCATTCTGTCTTCATCATTTACAACCCAGACATGCATGGGAATCTTCTTCATCCTGGACCAGAACTTGACCCCCCAATTCAGGTTTTCTTCGAAGGGGTGAAAAATATCCGGGTGGGATAGGTGCACACCCATGGGATGTCTCAATGAAAACAGGCTGGGATTATACCAGAGGAGTGCAGTAAAGATAGAGGGGTCAGCCATTTTCACCCGCCAGATATTCAGAGGGTTGAAGGAGGACAAGATCACTCTATCCCGAAGCTTGTTTTCGTGGATGAAGCGCACCAGCTCTAACTCGGTACGTTGCTCAGAAAAAAATGAAAAGTTTTTGATCTCAAAATTAAAAACAATATGATCAGGTAAGGCATCTATAACAGCTTGCAATGTAGGAATCTGTTCATGTCTGTCTTTCCACGCATTCGCAGCATTCAGTGCCTGGAGTTCTTCCAGTGTGTGTTCTGCCACTCTACCTGTACCATTGGTGATCCTCTCCAGAGTATTATCATGAAAAACGATCAAATGACCATCTCGGGTTCGGTAGACATCAAGTTCGATTGCATTGCAGCCGTCTTCTACAGCCCTTTTGAAGGCCGGAATAGTATTCTCTGGTTCTTTTAGCTGAGCCCCGCGGTGGGCAAATAGCAGAAATGCATGCTTCTTATAAAGCGCCGATGTGTCAAGAGGCTTCCATATAAAAAAATGGTAGAGGAGAATTGCTAGAATTGACAGGAGAAGAAGCAGGCTAAACATGTGCACAAATTAGTGTGGATTATGGACATCACAAGCCAGGTAATGAAATGGCGTTCACTACCTGGCTTGCAAAGCCTATCACGGCTGCATTACTAAATGCTTATAGCCAGCATTTTTAACAGTCTGTTCATCAATGGGAAATGGTCTGTATTGTCCCTTGTTGAACATGTCAGCCTGATCAGCATAGTGTGGTGACAAGGGATTACCCGACTGGCCCGTTGGTAAAACGCTCAACGCTCCCGTAGAGAAATTCTCAAAATCATAAATATGTCGCACAGAAGGACCCAGAACCACATCATAGGGATCAAACATACGGTACTGCATGTTGTTCACAGTTGTCCCTGATCCGGCGGCCGGAAATGGACCGACATTCAGATTCAACAGCATGTCCAGAACCTTTACCTTAGCCAGCGGATGATTATGGGTCAGGGTATGCATATCTCCCCAACGCCAATCCTGGGGGTCCTCTCCAAATCTTTCCTCAAGCTCAGCAATGGTTTCCTGGAAGGAATGCTCAACGATCATGGTTGGTGTTTCCTCGATCTCCGGCGTACTTACATCATCAAACCAGGTCGATTGTGGGAGATGTTCCAGGAGAAAGAGAGCATTGCGGATGGGAATATTAGCTAACTTAAAGAAACCGTCCTTGAAAGCAGGACCGATCTGATCCATCTCATCGCCATAGAGATTGTATGCGAAATTCAGCCAGAGGACTTCGAAGACAGCTGAGGCAATTTCGGTCTTACCCACCACATAATCCCAATTGACCAAGGCCTCATAGGCAGTCCTATAATTCGGCTGACTCAAGTCAGAGTCGGCTAGATATTTGATGAAATAAGGTGTTAGATCGCGAGCATGATCAGAAAGCACATCCATTTGGATATTCTTCATATCCTCAACAGTATATTTTTTACCGGGCTCTTGCAGCATTTCGTTAATGCGATTGGCTCGTGCCGGTGGTTCCCAATACGCACTGATGTAATACGGAAATTCATCCCCAATGGTCTTATTATTCGCCGTGGCGATATAGCCTTGATCAGGATTGTACTGATACGGCATTTCAGAAAAGGGAACAAAGCCTTGCCAATCCCATTGTGAATCATCTCCAGGTAGGGGAACTAAACCTGTACCCTTGGCTCGAAGTGGCAGGGCCACAGCTGGGCGCCAGCCAATATTTCCTTCAACATCTGCATAGACCATATTTTGACCGGGAATCCAGAATTTTGAAACAGCAGATGAAAATTCTTCCCAATTGCTGGCTGTATTCAATTCAAAGAAGGCATCGAGTTCATCGGTCATATAGCTTCCGACCCAAGACATGGCAATGGGTGGGGACTCATTCTCTTTCAAAATGGTGTGCACATCATTGATGATGGGACCATGATGGGTTTCTCTCACCTGAAACACAAACGGATCACTGCCTTTTACTGGAATGATCTCTTCGTGAATGACCATGTCACGCCACTCCCCATCGTGATAATATTGATTGGGGTGATCCGCATCAGTGACTTCTACAAAAAAATCTGTATCATCCACCATGACATTGGTAAAACCCCAGGCGTAGGATTGGTTCTGGCCGAGGATGACGAGAGGTACACCGGCCAAAGTGACTCCGGCAACATCAAATCGTCCTCCCACCAGATGCATTTCGAACCACACAGGAGGTTGTGAATACCCCAGATGAGGATCATTGGCCAGGATGGGTTTTCCGCTCTTGGTCATGGATCCACCCAGGACCCAACTATTACTTCCAATATGTGAGCCAACTGCTCCTGTGATCTCCCGAATACTTTGTTCTCTTTGGAAAATGTGTTCAGCAACTTCAGAAAAATTCTTGGGTGTTTGAGGCACGATGTAAGGTTTGGTGTCCGGATAAACCGGGTATAGTTCCCTGGCTTTTCGGTCGCCAAGCTCGTCGAGGACGCCTCCAAAAATCACCTCAGGCATCCAGGCCAGACAAAGATCGTGTCCCATGAGGCGGGCATAGCCGATGATATGTTCGTAGGTCCAGTGCAAAGGTTTGTGCCCTGCTACTTTGAATTCCACGGGGAGATCGTCCATATGCTCGTCGATATAGGCATTGATACCATCCAAGCTGCGACCAAGTAGTGTCCGACTCTCAGCGGACATGTTTTGCAACATATTTCTGGCGATACGATGGAATCCCCAGACGCGGAGATATTTATCGTCCTCGATAAGGTCTGGACCAAATGCTTCAGAGAGTCTGCCTTCTACCGCTCTGGCAATGACATCCATTTTATAGAGTCGTTCGGAGGCTTGCAGATAACCCACGGCAAAGAACAGGTCCTCCTCATTCTCGGCGTAAACATGGGGCACACCATATTCATCGGTATAAACATTCACAGCTGCCGAGAGTTGTGACATGTTGAGCTGTCCCTCACTCACAGCAATTGGACCCTTTAAATACATAAATTTTAACCAGACAAATAGTCCGATAAGCACAATGACCAGAATACCCAGTAGTACCTTAAGTGTTTTCATATCCCTGACTCCTGCTTTTCTTATGCTGAAATGTAGTTTTGTGAACCACTATGTCCATTATAAAACCACTACAGTTTTGTGGTAGCCACCCTGTTCCCGCCTATATTGTTACATGCTCACTCCCGATGAAAAAATTGACCTCCTCTCACTTGAGCTGGGTGAATTTCTGGTCGATATGGAAAATCAAGCTGAGCTGTCTATTCACGGGATTCGCAAACGCACAAAATTCATTCGAGCCCTCCTTAAATTGAAGACTGATCAGCCTGTGATCCTGGCAGAAAAAATGAAGCTAATGAGTCGCCTACTCGCCCCCTATCGAGATGCCCGGGTCATGCTGGATACTTATCTTATGCTTATTGAATCTTCTCAGGATGATGGGGAAACAAGCTTTGAAACAGAACTAAGGCAGGATCCTGATCTACTGCGTTCCCTTCCCGAACCCCTTGCCAGAGAAACCATGCATCATCTCCTCTTCGACTTCAATTTGCAGTTGAAAGTCAGCAGAATGGATATATCCAAAGAACTCATCTATCAGGGAATTGATGAGAGTTTTGATTTGGTAAAAAAGTTTTTTCTGCTAGTCCAGACTTCCTCAGAAAGTGAGTTGGTGCACAGTTGGCGTAAGAAGACCAAGCGCTTATGGTATCAACTGAGATTTGTTTATGGTGATGAAGCAGAAAATGGAGATCAAACACTATTAACAATTGATACCCTGGGGAATCTTTTGGGTGAGATTCATGATCTCGATATGTTTTCTGATCGCCTTGCAAATACAGATCAAGAAGATCTGCTCACAGTTGCTAAGGTCAGACGTGAGCAGTTATTGAAAGAGTCATTGACCCAAGCTGCCGAATTCTTTAATTCGTTTAAGACATCATTTCCCAAGATTCTTTTGTAAAGCGAAAATAGAACCCAATCCATGGCAGCAAAAACCCTCATATCCACTCGGAGTATTCATAAATCCTACAGTAACACACTGCTTTTTGCTGATTTATCCGTAAATATTCATCTACAGGAGCGCATTGGACTTATTGGACCTAATGGAGCGGGAAAATCCACACTATTAAAGATCCTGGCAGGACTAGAGCAGGTGGATCAGGGGGAGTTATCAATTTCAAGCCAGACTCGAGTGGCCTACCTGCCACAAATCGATATATTTGAGGACAAAGTCAGTATCAAGCAACTTCTACTAAGGTATTTTCCAGACCATCTTGCGGATTGGGAGATTCAGAAGCGCTTAAACGAAATTCAGGAGCAGGTGCAATTTTCTGATCTCAACCTGGAAATTAACAGCTTATCTGGTGGCTGGAAAAAACGAGTAGCCATTGCCTCTATCCTGGCCCGAGATTGTGATCTCCTTTTGCTTGATGAGCCAACAAACCACCTTGATCTTGAGGGAATTTTGTGGCTGGAGACCCTTCTCCGTAAAGCCAGCTTTGCCTTTATCCTCATCAGTCACGATCGCCTCTTTCTGGAGAGCACCTGCAACAGCATCATGGATTTGGATCGTCGTTACAAACAGGGTTATCTAAAAGTTCGCGGGAATTATTCTCACTTTATCCAGGACAGGGAGAAATACTTAAGCGAACAGCACGCTGAAGAATTAGCATTGTCTAACAAAGTGCGTCGGGAAACCGAATGGCTCCGACGGGGTCCCAAAGCGCGAACGACCAAAGCTCAGTACCGTATTGATAAAGCACATGGCATGATAGATGAGTTGTCCGAGCTCAAACGACGTAATAACCTCCCCAGCGAGGCTGGAATCACATTTGATGCAAGCGATCGACGATCCAAGAAACTACTCCATGCCAGGGGTCTTAATAAAACCAGGGGAAATAAACTCCTATTCAAAGACCTGGAACTTTTCCTCTCGCCCGGTATGAAAATTGGGATCATGGGCGCCAACGGGAGCGGTAAGAGCAGCTTGATCAATATCCTGCGAGGTGAATTGGAAGCTGATAGTGGTGAAATCGAGATCGCCCAGGGGGTTCGTATGATCACACTGGATCAGTCTAGAGTGTTACCCGATGAAACCCAGTCACTGAAGCGAGCCCTGGCCCCAGATGGAGATACGGTAATTTATCGCGGGAATCCCCAACATATCAGTGCCTGGGCCCAACGGTTTCTCTTTGATAAGAATCAACTGGAGCTGCCTGTTGCACAGTTATCGGGAGGAGAGCGAGCCAGGGTTTTATTAGCCAGACTTATGTTGGAGACAGCGGAAATATTGATCCTGGATGAGCCCACCAATGATCTGGATATCCCAACTTTGGAGGTGCTGGAGGAGAGTCTTCTTGAATTTGAGGGCGCGTTACTGCTGATAAGCCATGATCGCTATCTCATGGACAACATCTGTGATCAGATTTTGTATTTACCGGGAGATGGTACTGTAAAGGTGTTTGCAGATACATTCCAATTAACCAAATATCAGCAATCGGGAGCAACACTCACGACAAAGGTGGAAGCTGAAAAAAGTACGCCTAGCGGTCACAAAATGCAAAGAGAACAGCTAAAGAGACTGCGCCGAAATTTTGAAAAAATTGAGCGTGATATTGAAAAAGCTGAAGCTAGAAAAACTGAGCTGGATGCCGAGCTACATGATCCTGCCAATGCGACTGATCCTGCCAAACTGGCGCTAAGTGCAGATGCGATCAACACTCTGGATGCTGAGATCGAAGCTCTTATGGAACAGTGGGAAAAACTTGGGGATCAGATTACACAGATTGAGGGAAATTGATGTTTCAAATATAACCTTGCGAAGGTTTTAAACCTTCGCAAGCGTACAATTACCTTGGCAAGGCCGTTTTCCGGCAAATTCTTTCAAAATGACAGTAGGCACAGGCCTTTTTTTCATCTCTTTCCGTCAGGGGGAAGCTATTATCAGCTAAATGCTGTGCGTAGCCGAGGGTCTCAGTCCTAATTCTCTCCATAGACCACTCCTCACCTTCAGAGATGGGGATTGCAGACTTCGCTCTTGGGCTTTTGGTCTCCATGACTGGATTTTCGGATGCCGTGTCACCCAAATATCCTTTAAAACCGAAAGTGCCATCCTTGAAAGCTTTTAGCTGCTCGTAGGTGAGAACCACATCCTTATCCGGGTATCGGGATTTCAGCACCAGATAATAGAAAAGCATCTGACTGGTCCAGAATTCACGACTGTCTTTAATATCCACTTCGCCTGTTTTATAATCAGTGGCCCAGACATGCTTCTCAGATACAAAAACACGATCAATTTTCCCTCGAAGGGCCAGATTAATTGTATCACTTTCCACCTCAAAGAGGGGCCATGAGTTTTCGTCATCCGGATCACCAAACGCCTGTTCATGTAATCCAATATCTTTGAATTCAGCCAGGGTCTCTGATTCAATTCTCAACATGGCAGCCAGGAGGTTCTGCTCAGGATCCTGAAAATTTTTAAAATACAATTCTCTCCATTTGCTATCTAGCAGATCTGCATCCAGATCGATCTCTTTTTCAGCAATGATTTCTCCCGCTGTCGATTCAAGTAACTCCAGGGCAGAGTCGAGATCATCTGGAACCAGTAAAAAGCCGCCAGCCTTGCCGAATTTTTCCAATACTTTATGAACTAGATTGCCTACCTCAATCTCATGCCGTTCAGCGATATTGGTTTCAGCGGGCTCCAGATTGAGTATTCGTTCGTACCAATAGCGTTGTGGGCATTTTATCAGCTCGTCAAATGCAGAAGCCGAAATCTGATCAAAGGAATGTCTATCCTGGGGAGCTAATTTTCCATACCAGCTGCCCTGTCCCGGGTTCCGCAGGAGATCATTGTGACGATTTTGATGAATTGAACTGCTCTGCTTGAAAAGCTTATTGGCCATTTGATCCAGATACTGTCCCCTGCTTACAACAGAGAGCCTGGGATAGTCCTTTTGCTCCAAATACTGACAGAAGGTACTTTCCTGCAAACTTGCACCATCAATATTCCGCACTGGACTAGAAAAATGTAAGCTGCCTTTGGGTCGCTCCAACCAGTGTTTGAACAGATACAGATTGAGGAACCAGGGGTTCAGCAGGGATGGTTTTAAATAGGGATTCGGGTCCGGAGCTAGTGGAAATTGTCCTTCTGTCAAACCCAGCATGAATAGATGCTTACTTCTCAGATTCAAGGAATCTAAAAGCGAAATGACATCTACTCCAAAACCCTGCTGGGATGAAGATACTTCGACCCCTTTGAGTCGTTCTTTTAACTCCCGATGAAGATCTCCCAGACTCCCCTCCCGATTCAGGTATCTTCCCCAATCAGTTCGGATACTGATCAGAGCATTTTTTAGCGAGGTATAAGCTTTGGATGCAACAGATCCAGGATCCAGGCGATGGGTAAATTGGAAGTCACTCAATGTGGCGTCCAGCCATTCTGATTCTTCTGCCAAGCCAGATTTTTGTCCACCCCGCCAGATCTGTGATACAAATTTGAGCAGATCGCCTGCAGCTTGTTTCATTTTTTCATGAGTGAATTGATCAGCTAAAGATTCGTCCAGAATGGTAATCCCCAGCTTACGTGCTTCAATATCCAATCTGAGTCTCTGGTTGCCTGCTGTACCCGATGGGAGCACCAGGGGATGAAGCCAGACAGACATTGCCTGATCCCAACTCAGATTACGCACCAGTCTCCCCTGTATCAGAGCAAATGCCAATTGAATAACCGGGCGTTCCATCACCGGCTCCCGCTTACTGATCCTGACAGAAATACCATAATCACTAAATATCTGTTTGATACTGGGGACGTAACGTTCCATGGAGGAGACAGCCACCAAAATGTCAGCCGGTTTTGATCCCTGTTTAATTTTTTCACGGATATTATTGGCACATAGTAGTACTTCTTCACGAACCGAAAAACAGGATGTAAAATGATGACCCTCAAGGTTTGAGGGTATCTCATCCTGGCGTGCCCAGTCTGCGATGGACATATTGAAGCCGGATTGGATTTTGTTCGCAGCCATGGGATTTACAAAAATAAAATTATGTATTTTGGCCAAATGCGATAAGAATTGATAGTCTGCAGCAGAAGTAGAATGAATGGAATTGATGACTATCGAGGCATCTCTAGATAATTTTCCCAATTCCCCTTTACTGTCAGGCAGAAAAATGCCGTGCTTGTCACACCAGTCCAGGAATCTCGCGTAGAGTGCCTCTTTGGATGGAACAACAGATTCACCCTGAGTCGCATTGTAGAAGGCTGAGGCCAGACGATTTACGAGTCCCCATTTTACCTGCTTACCTAAAATGTTTGCTAACGCAAGACGGGTGAGGTAAGGGGTCAATCGCCTCCCTGGGGGGTCCATGAATTTACGAAAATCGTTCAGGGTCATGACCTGAAGTCTTGGATGATTCAATCCTGCTTTAGCTAAAGCCTGGGCTGTGCGCTCACCACTGTATTTCGTGGTCTCGAGGAGGATGGTGGCAGCTCGTGGATTTAATTGCTCGAATACTGATCGCAGCTCAGTGGAAGTTTCTGCACCGCCCCCAAGATTGGGTCTCAATCCACGTGCATGCGCCAGATCATCCAATCGTGAAAAATATAGGTCCTCTTCATAATCAATGGAGAGCGTCTTGTCGAAGCGGTTAAAATAAAGCTCACCCCTGGCCTGAATTCCATACATGAGCTTCAAAATCCACAGATAGGTCTGTATTTGGTACCAATAAGAATAATTTTTGAGCTCAGGATTAAGAGGGAGTTCCTTATCGGATTTATAGTCCAGAACGATCCATTCATCCCCGTCCTCATAGAGGAGATCAATAATTCCTGAAACCTTGTAGACCCGAGTGTCACTCTGGAGGTAGCCAAAGACCGGCAGTTCTGCCAGTTTGTTTTCCGACTTCAGACCAGCCAGCTTTTCTGCCAGTTTGCTCTGGCGATAGATGGACAGGCAATCCCGTAGATCATTTAGAAATATCTGCTGATCCAGAGGGTCAACGAGTTCCTCATTTTCCAAATAGTGGCAGATCTCTTCTGAATAGGTCCCAACATCAAACCATTCCATCTCCATGGCGCGATGAAGCAATCGACCAAAAGTAAGGGCTGAACCCTCAGAATTTGAGGAATCCTCCGCAGGATTCCTTTTGGAAGAGCCCGAGGATGAACTGTCCATCCAGTTCATAATGCTGTGAGGTGAAATCTCCTCGTAAATAAGAGGCTCTGGTATCGGATCCACGAATTCGATCTCCTGATCAGACACCTGGGGTTCCATGGTTTTCTCTGCCAGAACCTCAGACCCGATGACAAGTTCATAGATCAACTCATGAGTCGATCTCTCATGCCATATTTTTTTAATCATAGCCGGATCATGATTGATGTCATCCCAATCTATTTCCACATCGAATACCGGTTTGATATATCTGGACCACCAGGTATTGCTTTGAGGCTGACTCCCCGGTTTCACCTTTGCAATAAACCCAACCCCATATCTCGCTCGGGTGAGTGCCACATAAAAAAGACGCTTATCCTCAGCAAGCTCTTCTGCCTGACTTTGAGCCTTAATCCGTTCAAAGCGACTTGTTTTATGACTTGCCTTCAAACTGTCTAAAGTGATTCCCGTCTGCCACTGTTCACCATCCCTCCCCAGATAAATCCCACCTGTTTCAGATCTGGGTGGAGAGTGAAGATTGGGTAGAATGACAACAGGGAATTCAAGACCCTTTGATTTGTGAATAGAGAGGATCTGGATACGGGTGGAACCTGGTAATTCTGCCTGAGAAGCATCGCCGTGCTGAATCTGAAATTTGAAATACTCGAAAATTTCGCGTAGGCTCAAACCATCAAGGGAGAGCTGATGAATCAAATGGATCAATCGCTCCAGGTTTGCCAGGCGCAAGGCACCACTGGTTTCTGAGATCCAACCGAGTCGGTATTCATCCTGTGACAGGATTTGTGTGATCAAGCGGTCAACCGGTTCCCTGGCTGTTTGTTTTTGCCAGGTCTGGATAGTTGCAACGATTTCAGGTCTGGAATTGATTAGGGCATACCATACCCAGCCACTGTTTACCCTTTCATCATTTTGATCTCGCAGGGCTTGAATTTCAGCGTCAGCCAGAACAAAGAAAGGACTGCGCAGCAATCCCACCAGGGCCAGGTCATCCAGGGGATTGATCAGAACACTCAGGAGATGATAGACATCATAGCTTTCCTGCTGTTTGAATAGCCCCTTACTGGATAAAACTTCAAAATCAAGTCCGTGACTGGAGAATATGCGTATGAAATCAAGAATATGGGTAAAGGTCCGGAGTAAGATACCAATGGCGGGACCCTTGCTGCTTGGAATCTTCTGTTCGTCGATCCACTTAAGCCAATCCACTGTCAGTTCGGCAGTATGGATGATATCAGCCTTTGACCCTTTGGATGGAGCATCTTCCAGAACCACACTTATTTGACAGCGTGAAAGCTCATGTTGCTCGTCGGACAAGGGACTATTTGCCGCCGCAACCGTTGCTTGAAAAACCGTTTCATAGAGTTCGATCTCATCCTTGTCCTCAGGAGAAGGAAAACTGGTGCTGATCAAGGGATTGATCACTGAATCGACAAATGTGCGGGAAGATCTGTAAGTTTCATCTGCAGTGAGGATATGACCGCCCTCATCACGGATGCTATTCTGAACGCGATTCATGACCTGTACATCGGCCTGATTAAAACGATAGATGGATTGCTTTGTGTCCCCCACAATGAAGAGACCTTTTTTTCGGAGTGAGTCCTGTCCATTCTGAGCGATCAGTCGGACGATATCCCAACGCAGGTCATTGGTGTCTTGAAATTCATCAAAGAGGATATGGCTATATCTCTTCCCGTAATGGGCGGCGATCTGAGGGTCCTGTAATAGTTTATGCGTTTGAAAGATGACCTCATTAAAACTGAGGACACCCTCTCGTTTCAAGCGCTCATTCAGAGCCTTCCAATAGGAAAGAAAGAATGTTGATAAATGATGATGGACCGTACAGGCAGTCAGATCCCACCTGACAGGAATATTCTGTGTGAGAACATCATGGGGGATTAAAACTTTGATATTCTCTACCAAGGTTTTCAATCGGCGACGAAGTTCATCAGCCCATTCCGGCGGATATACATTGCCAGGGATACCAACCCGATCCAAATACTTATCGCCCTTAGACGTGAGTGTAAATAGACGCACAAATTCAAATATTTTTACACCATAGAGGTAGTCATCGTCAATGGGATCGGAGAAAAAGGCGAAGAGCTCCTTTAATTTGCCATAATGCTCATGATTGGGATCAAGGACTTCGGAGGGATCCGGTAATCCGTCAGCCAGCACAATAAGACTTTTTTCTACTTGTTCTAACACAACGGGCAATGGGTTTTCAGTTTTGAAATTCTGTTCCAGCTCAAGGGGTGTATGCGACGAATGATAATCCAGCCAACTCTTCATGAGTTGAGCATGTGATTGCAGTTTCTTTACATACTCATTGAGATGAAACTCGGATAGATTTTCCAGCAGGATCTTCAAGTCGGGATCTTGCTTGCGACTACGCTCTCTGAGGAAGCTCTCCCAAGTCTCCAATTCCATTCTTTGAGTATCTACCTCATCCTGAATTCTGAATTCAGGATCGATTTCCAGATCCTCGGCCTGTTCCCTGAGTATTTGGGTACAAAATGAATCTATGGTGGAGATGGCATTTTTTGAGAAGGTGGATCGCACATGCATTTTGTAAAGAGGAGAAGCCTGGCGTAAGTGCTGGCCAAATCCCTCGGGGACATGATCAAGAGTCTTATCATTTAACAGAAGATTGAGATCGGCATAGATTCGTTCTGACATCTCGGCAGCGGCTTTGCGAGTGAAGGTGATGACCAGAATATTTGAGGCATCCAATCGAGCTGCCTGGGGGTTCTCCGCGTGCTGCCGGGCGAATTCATCCATGATATGCGCATAGCGTTTTGATAGGAGCCAGGTCTTACCCGCACCGGCACATGCCTCGATGAGAACATTGCGATTGAGGTCGAAAACTTTAGTAAGATCAATACTCATGATAGAGTACTAAAATAGAGATTTAGGGGGTGAATGCGAGGGGATTTGAATTTCCCCCTCACATCTAAGTTGTAAAGAAATCGAAGACATTCTCCAGGGTGCTGGCTTTCCCGGCCTTGTAGATCTCCGTGTACTTACAACGCGTACACGTGACGGTGGTGAATTTTTTGTTCTGGATATCAAAGATCTTTGTCCAAAAACTACCAGTGGCTGCGAATTGATCAGTTTCAAATTCATTGTTTTTGCATTTGGGGCATTGCCAGTTTTCGTGCTGCATATTTGTACTTCCTTATATTTTATTATTCAAAAAGAGTTCGAGATACTTTCCTACTCTGAAAACCTTTTTAGTCATCCTGGAGAACCGACGAAATGTCGGGACGAAGGATCTCCAACATTACTATTGTTCGAAATTCTTCGCGGAACCTGTCCTGAGCGAAGTCGCCTGCCTTGCCGAAGCGGCGGAGTCTATGCTGAGTAAATCGAAGTGCGCAGGCAGGAAGGGCTCAGAATGACCAACACTAGACACCAGGCGCTTCTTCAGGTAAAGCGTCGTCCAGGTCAGAATGAATATCCATCTCCGGATTCTCAACCAGGGTCTTGAGCAGCTCCAGGGCTTTAATACTGTAAAATCCATCATTGATACGTTCATCAAAGCTATAACGGATGGTCATCATATCCTTTACAGCAGGTCGACCCCTGTCATCCAGCATCATGCGTGGTTCATTGGTTCCCAGAGCCATAAAAATGGGAATATCTCCCCAATTGTAAAGGTGGTGGTAGGCCGGTTGCAGTCCAATACTGCCTAGGTTAGCAATAAAGATACTGCCGAATAATTCGTCAGCCTTGATCAGTGAATAGGGAAGCCATCCGAAATGATTGAGGGTTCTCAATAACCAGGTAAAAAAACTGACCATAAAATAAGGCATCATAAAGGCTAGATCCATTTCCCTATCAGAAGTTGATTTACCCCCTTCTCGTCCTTTTTCTATGCCGCCCTGAATGTGCCTAACAGTCTCCTCAAAAGTCCAATTGGGATCGATCTTCTTTTTCACAACCACCAGCGGTGCATCATCTTTCATCTCCTTCTTCATGGAGAAACTGACCCAGATCCCGTCCCGTTGATAAATTCGGCGACCCGCCACAAAGCGGTTTAATGCCGGACGCTGATCCAATACCTGTGCTGCACGCCAGATGATAAAATGCAAAATACTGGCTTTCAGGCCTATCTTATTCCTGAATTCTTCAACATACTTCCAGACTTTTTCTACTTCAATGTGTTGTTCATAATAGACGGCTGATTCTGTTCTTCCGTGCATGAGGAAGGGCATGATCCGCCTTGTATTGGACAAATTCTTTACAAAAGTTCCGTCAGGTCTCCAGCGAAAAGGCATAGGTCTACTCCTTAGTATTCGAGTGTGTAAGTGAACTGCATAGCGCGTTCCAGAGAACGTTCTTTGGCACCAATATTTCGCCAGGTATATGCAATGCTTGATTGGTCATTCAGGGCAAATTGAAAACCCATGTTCCAGGTTGCCTTAACATCTTTTAGAAAGAGGTGATCCAATTCCATAGTCGTCATGAATCTCCGGGTGATCTGCTGTTCAAGCCCAAGAAACAGGAAAGGGTCTCCACTATTGTCGTTATCCTCAGATTTTTCATGATAGATGAACAGATCGGTAACGCCCAATCCACCACTCAATCTACCGCGACCAATATGCAGGAATTTGAGACGATTATATTTGTAAGAAGCCACGACGTAAGCATTGCGGGGAGGACTCCAGCGGCTCTCAGAATTCACAGAATCCTCGGGTGTCACCGTCCATTTTCGACTATTGCTTTCAGCTCCAACAGCCAGGGAGGGGAGAAATTTGCCTCTCTGCTCCCATATTCTGAATTTGGTACTCACAAAAGGTAATTCCATACCAATTAGATCGGTATTTTTACCCAGGAATTGGTTTATCTGAAATTCCAGACCCCATTCCCAGTGATTCCAGATACTGAGGGAGCTGGCTACCCGTAAATTCCCTTCCACATCATTTTGAATATCCAGCCCGATAAAGCGATTATCAATGATATCGGCGGTAGGCACATCGATGAGTCGTCTCACCTTCATGGGATAAGCACTGGGCAGCAAGTGAAACTCACCACTGACCTCACCTGAGCGCAGGTCAGAACCCGTGAGACGGCGGGCTCCGATATATCGCTTTTTCCAATAGTCTGTATTCACAGGAACCTCTACCACTCCAGAAGAAGTACTGGCGTGGATCATTTTTTCTCTTCCCGTATAGACACCAACGTGACTGACACCTTTTCCCAGGGTATCAAAAAAGACCAGGTCACCATATTGTAGTTCATCACGCGAGACTTCATCTCCCACAGTATACTGCATTCGCGATGTGCTTGGAATGATGATGCCTTGATCGCGATAAACTCCAGAGGTAAAACCAGAACAATCCACTCCCCGACCAGGTTCAGTGCCACCCCATTTATAGGGTGTTCCCTCATAACGATCAAAAGATTTCTCCATCTTATTTTTATTCAGATCATCATAAATACCCACCTTTTGTGAACTGCAGGCATTTAGTAGAATGATGATTAGTATGCCAAAAGCCAATTTCTTCTGCAACATAGACAAACTCCCGACTTGTATTGTGCTACTTAGGTGCCAAAATATAGTCTCTATGAATGTCATCGCAATGCTGGTATTTGTGAAATCCTATTACCACTCAACCCTAGGCGCTCCATGAATGGGATTCATAAATTCCTGTAGGAAAACTGGAACAAATCCACAGCTTGATATGGCAGAAGAGCAGGTTAAATTTCGCACCGCTAGATTACTTAGATTGATGATACAAATTGAGAGGAGACATTGTGGATTCAAAAGCACCAAAGGGGAAACTGGGTGTATTGATACCTGGTTTAGGGGCTGTTTCGACAACCTTCATTGCCGGCGTAGATGCCATCATAAAAAAACAGAGCCCACCCATCGGAAGTCTAACCCAGATGGGCACCATTCGACTGGGGAAACGCACTGAAGGGCGCAATCCAAGGATCAAGGACTTTGTCTCTCTTGCTGAATTGAAAGATCTGGTTTTTGGCGCCTGGGATATTTTTAAGGAGGATGCCTACCAAGCAGCTTTAAACGCGCAGGTATTGAGCCCTCAGGATTTGGAACAAGCCAGAGAAGCTCTCCAAAAAGTAAAACCCATGAGTGCAGTCTTTGATCATGAATATGTGAAGAATATCGATGGTCCAAATAAGAAATCTGCACCCTCCAAAATGCATCTGGCTGAAATGCTTATGGACGACATCAGGCAATTCAGAAAAACCAATGGAACCACCCGGGATGTCATGATATGGTGCGCAAGCACTGAAGCCTATATTGAGCCCTCAGATATCCATAGTAGTTTAGAAAAATTTGAAGCTGCACTGCGAGATAATGATCCTCTTATTGCTCCCAGCATGATTTATGCCTATGCAGCACTAAAAAGTGGAATGCCATTTTTAATGGGAGCCCCCAATTTAGCAGCGGACACATTGGCCATCCAAGAGTTGGCAATGGCAGAAGGACTTCCCATTGCTGGTAAAGATTTCAAAACCGGGCAAACGCTGATAAAAACTATCCTTGCACCCGGATTGAAAGCCAGGATGCTCGGTGTTGAAGGTTGGTTCTCAACGAACATTCTTGGGAATCGTGATGGTGAAGTTCTGGATGATCCAATGTCGTTTCGATCCAAAGAAGTTTCCAAAAAGGGAGCTCTCGACTACATCCTCCAACCAGCAACCTATCCCGATCTCTATAAAGATCTCTACCACAAGGTTCGGATCAATTATTATCCTCCTCGGGGAGATGAAAAAGAAGGTTGGGATAACATCGATATTTTTGGCTGGATGGGCTACAAAATGCAGGTTAAAGTTAATTTCCTCTGTCGAGATTCCATTCTGGCTGCACCCCTTGTTTTAGACCTGGTATTATTCGCTGATCTGGCGCTACGCCATAAAATGCGGGGCATTCAGGAATGGCTATCCTTTTATTTCAAAGCGCCTATGGTGGCACCCGATCTCTATCCTGAACATGATATCTTTATTCAGCTCACTAAACTTAAAAACACCCTGAGATGGATGATGGGTGAAGAGCTGATCACGCATGTTGGACATGAATATTATGATTCTTATGAATAAGTATTTGGGATCACCATGCATTTAAGAACCAGTTTGGTGGACGCCTATTACGGGCTTATCAAGGCTATCATATCCAGGACACCACTGGTGGGAAAGAATCCGAACACAATCTCATTCATTGCATCAATCGTTGGAATAATCTCTGCCTTCTTTTTTATGATAGGCTATAGCGCTATCGGCGGGTTTATCCTTTTACTCAGTGGAATATTTGATACTCTTGATGGAACTGTAGCGCGACTTGGGGAACGTTCAAGCAAGTTTGGGGCGACCCTGGATTCCACTCTGGATAGATATGTAGAAATGTTTGTCTTTATGGGTATTACCTGGCACTTCAGAGATAGTCCCATGTTTTTCTGGTCCTTTTTTGCTCTGATGGGATCGATGATGGTTAGCTACATCCGAGCCCGAGCACAATCCCTGGGCGTGGATCGTTTGGTTGGTATCATGCAGCGTTTTGAACGATTTGTCATTCTCTCGCTTGCTGCAATTTTAAATCCCCTGGGTGTAGAGTATTGGGGATCTGAGATCATCCTCCAACTGGGAATCATCATATTGGCTATCGGCACGAATTACACGGCCTACCAGCGTCTTATGATTGTCAAGCGAGTCGAGGAAGAACAAAACTGATACCCGAGAAACTTGTCGCTGTTTTATCTGTTGTTTTTGCCCAATATGTCCTCGGGAAAAAGGTAGCCTTCCCGCTGGGGATTGTCCTAGGCCTAGGTCCCATCGAAATATCAATTATTGTCATCATCTGCGAGTTTGTACTCATGGCCGTCGTCGATTTCATTTTCACCTGGTCAATGGATAAATTTAATTGGACGCACATGCTCAAGCAGCGATCTGAACTAATTCAGGACAAACTGAAGCGAGGTAAATGGAGCTCTCGTTTGATCCAATTGGGCTGGCTGGGACCTCTCACCATTACAGCTTTACCCTTTGCAGGAGGTGTGTGGACAGGGATGGCCCTTTCTCGAGTCATGGTACTATCTCATCGAAAAACTCTCTGGGCTGTGGGAGTAGGAGCCGTTCTAGGCTGTTCAATCTTTACCCTTGCTTCCCTCGGTGTCTTAAGTATTGTAGATCTTCCAAGCGCTTAGCGACTCCATCAATGAATAAAGCCAGGAAATAATTTGAATATGGAAATCTGGAAACGACGACTACAAAGCTTAAGAATTGAAGAAATCATTTTTCTGGTCTTTCTCATTCCCTCCATTTTGATAACTCTACGAGCTAATTGGTATTTTTATACGTCTACTCACGAATCTTCCGTGAAGATCGAAGGTGGGATCTGGCGTATCATCGTCACCTTAATACTTATGGTAGTATTTTATTGGTATCTTTGGTTCAGACCTGAAAAAAGAATTTTCAAATTCATTCGGGAAGTAGCCCCCTTCATTTTTGCCATTGCAATTTATACCAACCTGCATGACACCATCCATTTTGTGAATCCCAATGATGTTCATTTTCAATTGAATGCCATTGACGAGTGGATGTTTGGGGTCTCCCCCACCGTCTGGGCTGAGAAGTTCTATCAGCCCTGGATAACTGATTGGCTGTCGTTTGCTTATATGAATTATTTCTGGATCACTGTCATTTTGGTCATGTTCATGTACTATAAGAAAGAGGATCGACAGTTCCGCACTGTCATGCTCACGATGATGTTATGCTACTACGGTGGCTATATGCTCTACATTCTTTTTCCAGCAGCTCCACCAAGGCTCGCTCTGGCTGATCTATATACGATCAATATCTTCAAGGGAACCTCACTCATCTCCGATAGCGCCCGAAAAGTGGTTAATATCAGCTCTTCATCCGCAAGAGGAGCCTTCCCATCTCTGCATTGCACCATAACATTTCTTACTCTGGGTATGGCCTGGAGATTTCACAAAGTGTTGTTCTGGATTTTTCTACCCATCGGAATTTCTTTGATTGTTGCCACAGTGTATTTGCGACATCATTATATCATTGATATTTATGCCGGATTATTCCTCTGTATGTTTGTCTGGTACTTGACACCAAAAATCGACAGCTGGTGGAGGGCGTATCAGGCCAAAAGAGGTATTGTTACCAAGAGTCCAGCAGTATTTGGTATTAGGGAAAAAGCGTAAAGATTATTCTTTGGATCAATAATCCCAATCCGGATGTGGTGCGGGCAGACAAAGAATATCGTCTAGCTTTTCAAGCAGTTCAGCAGGAGCATCTAAGTTGTCAGTAGCGGCCAATCCTGTTGCTGAACCAACTCCCAACCATAGACGCGTAAAAGCACCTACATCAGCCACCATGATGGGTAAGCCGTTTTCAGAACCCTTTGCTGCGCTGGACTCTTGTCCAAAGTTGATCATGTAGCTCCCGGCACAACCTTTCCAATTGGTTTCTGAATCTAGTAGATCTTCAATGGGATCACTTAACTCCAGATTAAAACGTACTGATCCAGAACTCAAATGGGTGGCCGAAACGCATGCTTCGAGATCACAGATGCGCATCTGCCAATAGGATAAAGCTCGAATGCTATTCTCGTACTCGGATTTGGCGGATGTGATCCGTTTTCTTATCGGATTCCGAATTAAATCTTGAATCTGGATTCCTGAGGGCTCCCTCATCTTCACCAAGCGGATTTGGTCACCCAGTGATTTGATCAGCGCCATAAGTTCTAAAAATTGATGAGAATTTTGGTATGCCATCACCGTGATTGATAGTGGTCCGGACTCGCCAGAAATGGATCCCCAGAAGAAGTGTGTGAGGTCAGTTTTTGATTCATCCATGTATCCCAGGCCAAAACCATCCTTTGTCCAGCCGAGCTCAGCTTCAACCACACATTCAGAGAGCAGGCTAACACCTCCATGGCGTCTCTGCCGGTTTAGCAATGATCTATGGATGAGTTTCCAATCATTTTTTTCGAGGCGTTTCGGTGGGCTGAGTTTATGATTTATTATTAGATCTGCGGGATCAAATGAAATCGAATGTTCGTAGCCACCACTGCCATAACCTAATTGGTTGTAAAAGCCCTGCTCAAAGATTCCCAGGGTACTAACCATCGCACCCGTTTCTGCATCCAAAGCAATCTGTCTGGCAGTCAATTTTGTTGCCAGCCCCTGTTTGCGAGCGATTCGACTGGTCCCAACAGATGTTATGACAGCCAGATCCAAATCTGATTTTTGATAACGCATTTTGGCAGGTTTGGATGTAACCAGGCACTCAGCACTACCAGTGAGTTCCGCTACCAGGGTGCTCCCATCTGAGAGAAATACATCCAGATAATTCTCCTGAGAGTCATCTTTCATCCAGTTGATCTCACGCCAGATACGATAAGATGCGTCTCTGTCCTTTATTGGATCAAATTCGCGAATTTTAAACATTTTATACCATCCCTATTGTGCCCCGATTTGTTTGCAGCAAAAAATATAGTATGTATTGACCCAGGTGCAACGAAGGGATAATCGACAAATAAAGAGTACTTATGTAAGTGGTCTTGATTATTTTTTTAAATGATTCTAACTAGAACACATCTGATTTTTTTACTCACTTTAAGTTTATTCTCTTTTGCCCAAGCCCAAATCAGTTGTGACTATTGCAGTAAAGAGATATCAAAGACCTATGTGATCGTAGATGGAAAGACCTACCACGAAAACTGCTATAGAGATAACCTCCAGCTCAGATGTGACTACTGCGGTAGGCTCATCGAGGGTCAACACAATGTCATCGATGACAAACATTATCACCCGGCATGCTACCTAGAGCATATCGTCAAGAAATGTGATATCTGCGGAGAAGCACTCATTGGAAAATACTATACTGATTATTGGGGTAACTCCTACCATGTCAGACACTCCGCAGAAATGCATGAATGCCATTCCTGTGGCCGGCTGATCTGTGAAGAACTCACCGAGGGTGGATATAGTTTGGATGATGGTCGCTATATTTGCAGCCTGTGTAATGAAAGTGCTGTAACAGATGAGTATTCTATCGAATCTTCTCTACACTATGTAAGAGGACTACTTTCTTACCAGGGTATTGATGGTTTACCTGATGAGATCCCGATTTCCTTAGTTGACAAGCAAACCCTTCGGAATATTTCTAAGTCTTACTCCGACGCCATGCAGGGATTTACGGATCATAGTGCCCAATCCAGGAATGGAGAGATCATTTCCCAAAGCAATCATATCTATATCCTCTCCGATCTACCTCTCATTATGTTTCGGGCTGTATTAGCTCATGAGCTCATGCATATCTATTTATTTGAACATGGTTTGGATCCCCCTTCGCATATCAGAGAAGGGTTTTGTAATCTTGGCAGTGAGCATGTTTACCAGAATGACAATTCTAAATACTCTAAATTTCGACTAGCCAATATGGCAGCCAACAATGATCCTGATTATGGTGTGGGTTACCGAAAAATGTCCAAACTCTTGTATGAAAGAGGCTGGGACTATCTTTTGCAAAATATCAGATCAATTAGATAGCTTTGACCATCCACCAAAAAATTCATCCTTAAAATACGATCTGGGGTTATAGCTTTTCCAAAGGCTTTCATGCTTATAGTTTGCTCTGTCTTAATAAATAATAGTTTAGGACAGAAAATTCTGATTTTGACGAATAGATCTAACAAAGTCCGAAAACCTAAGATCAACATCCGTGAATATCTGTGGCTTAGATAAATTTTATTGTGACAGGTATAACAGGATCGAATCAGGGTCGGTAGATCATCTTCCGATGAGGAATATCTGCCTCATAGAATATTTCCCCGACTTCTCTAAATCCTAATTTAGCGTAGAATCCAATGGCTGATGTTTGTGAGTTAAGGTAGGCTTTCGATCTATCTTCGATATGATCTAGAACGAAGCGAACCAAGGCATCTCCAACCCCCAATCCCCGAGCAGAAAGTAAGACTGCAAATCTCTCAAGCTTGAAGCCTTTGTCAGTTTGACGCCAGCGGGCTGTCCCTACCGCCTTAGTGCCCATTCTTGCGATAATATGGGTGGCAACACCTTCAAATTCATCATATTCAATTTCTGGGGCAACATTTTGCTCCTCAACAAACACAAGCTGTCGTATCGCCCTTGATTCCCTCATCACTGATTCTGATTCAATGATGGAGATAGTAATTTTTTGATCTTTTGTCATGCTTCTACTTCCATGGACTTCTCAGTCCTTTGCAAAAGCCCCTGCCCTTTCTGTACCTCACTCCACCAGTTCTCCAGCAGAGGCGCAATATACATGGCTAAAAAAGTGATTCCGACTCCTGCTATTATATCAACAGCAAAATGATAACGTAAATACAGGGTTGCTATTGGAAGCGATAAAGCCAAAGGTAGGAGTAACCAAAAAATGACACGTTTATAGCGCCAGGCCATGATCATGGTCAAAAGTGTGATGGAGTTATGCATGGATGGAAAGGCATCCCTGGTTCTTTCAGGCGAGAGTTCAACAACGGCCCGAACGGCTTTGGAAAGGTATGAGGAATTCTCCCAGATGTCCACCGAGTATAGATCAGGGATGACCAGATATGGGGATGCTGCAGGGAAAAGCAAATATCCTACAAATCCCAGATAATATGAGATGATCATGGTAAACATCGTTGTTCGAAAAGCCTCTTCCTGCTTTTTTGAATACAAGACTATGAGTAATACCAACGTTATCCAGTAAAAGCTCATATAGGAGAAGGAGAACCACTCAGTGAGTATGGGATGCGTGAATTTCTCGAGCCAGACCGTTGGTTGGAGCCCAAACATCCACGCTTCAAGTTCTGCCAATACAAAATGAAAATCATGGGGGTTAATGAGAAAGATGAAGATCTGGATATTGGCAAAAATAGCGATAACAAACAGAAAGGGCGCAAAATCCCGAATCACCTTAAAGGTCTTTGTCTCGGGTTTAATCCGTAGAGCTGTATAAAACCAGATGATGAGTATGGAGATAAATCCGATCCACCAGAGATCCTCTTCGCTTCCCATTGATTGGATTTCATTTGAGTGGGATAAACCAGAGAGCGAATAGAGTCTAATCAATAGGGTCGGAAGAATAAAGACAAGACCAATGATCTCTTCAATTCGAAGAGATTTTATAAATTTCAAATACGTGTTCTGATCACTTAACATAGGTTTCAAAATAAGGTAAAGGCTTATGATACAAACTTAAATCCCATGTTAATGATGAATTACTGTTGAATGAATCATATTATTGTATTTCACAAAGTACAGAATAATTTAAAGGATTAAAAATCAATATTGAGGTTCTAGGGGGAACTGTTTGAAGTGACTATCATCTTTTTCAATAAATGAAAATGAAATAGATAAGTTGGTTTAACTAAAAAAGGGGACGAACAGTGAAAATTGGAAGAGTGATACTATGCATCATCGCTATCCTGCTCATCATCGGGTGCGCGAAAATAATGCTGAAGGCTGGTAGTTTAGCGACTGCGCTTATGCAGGAAAAAACGGGTGACATCTCGGACGCAACAGCATTTGTCAAATTGAACAATGTAAATCGAGGTCGACCTTGGACTAATTTGGAAGCTGAGTACATCAAGAGCAAGGGCTTCGATATTGAACCCACACCGAGTAATACCTGGATCATGTTTTCTCGGGGATTGAAATTCCTTGAGGTTGAGGGTTCAATCACCTGCAATGGTGATCCTATGGATTTCTATGGAAACGGAATGTACCTGTGTAAGCAGGATGTTCAACCTGGAACAACATTTTCCTTCACTCTTGACGGTGCTGCTGGTGAGCCTATCACATTTGAGGAAACCTATTATGGAGAAAAAATCACCATCACAAAACCAGCGCCAGGTGATGATATTGATCTTTCCAGGGGTTTCCAACTGGAATGGACGCCAGGTGCTGACACGTCAAAGATCATCAAACTTTCCATGATGTTGACCCAGATAGGATTACAAAATGTTTTGCCCATCTATCTGATGGATGATGATGGCTCTGAATTTATCTCTCCTGAAATTTTAGGTGAGAGTATTGGACCAGCTCAAAAATTTCAAGCCGGTCCGAATATGATCATGCTGGAACGTCACAAGGATGTCGTCCGCAATATCATGAATGGCGATGTTATCGTAAGCTCTGTGGATACGGATGTTATTGAAGTTAATCTCTCTGGCGCAGTGAAGGGCTCGCATGGAGAGAACAATCCATATATTCCAGCCATCACTGAGACTGTAGGTGATGTGACGGTAACCATCCCTCTTACAAGGGCACTGTACAATCCAGGTGCTGGAGCGCTTGCAGATATCAGCGAAATTAAGAATATTGGACTGAGCTCCTTTGTTTTCAGAGGAAATACGGAATTGAAGACCGTGAGTGTAACCACGACGACGGTTACCACCACAACCTGGGGTTATGATTTTGGGGTTCCGGTTCTGACTGAGTTCGCAAATATCATGGCAGACGATTTCATGAACATAGTGACGACGGGGTTTGAGGCTCAAGAAGTTCCTAAAGAAGCCTTCCTAGATAATCCATCCTACAAGCGCATGGCTTCAGGCGAGGGCAAGTCCAGTCCTTACAACTTTTTTGTGACGGCTAGAGATCTGGCAAATTTTGATGCGTGGGCGAATTTTCAGGTCAAATTCGGTGGTCTGGAATCTTGGTATTATGATATGATCAAATCATCAGATGCTGATGCTCTCGCTGAGTGCTATGTAAAAGCCCGTCGAATAGAGCCAGAAGAAGGAGCTGCTGGCACGACCTTCGTTTTTGACATGGACATTTCAGTCGTCTACAAGGCTTACCCGGGCAATATCGTCTGGACCAGCTTCATCCCTGGTGCAACAGCTGCGTACAGATCTGAGACGATTGAAATAACTAAAGATACTACCTACGAGGAATTCCTCAAGGCATTCAAGATCGAAAGTTTCATGAAAGCTTATGCTGCTGCACTTGATAAATGGATGCTTGCCTATAATTCTCTAGAGTTATAGACCAGGATTGGCAAAGCGAGTAATAAAAAACCCGATCGAATGATCGGGTTTTTTGTGACTCCTAGGAGAATTGAACTCCTGTTGCGAGAATGAAAATCTCGAGTCCTAACCACTAGACGAAGGAGCCAGGCCGAATTCCGTCTTCGCTGTGTGGGCACGAAGGCGGATAAATCGCAGCGAAACTATTCTGATTCGCATGAATCACAAACAGTAAAATCACTGCTGATTTGGGGTGAACGGTCGGGCTTGAACCGACGACCACGCGGACCACAACCGCGCGCTCTACCAACTGAGCTACGCCCACCATGTGTACTATAAAAAGCTGGTCAATATAGAAGACAACAAATGCTCCACCAACCACTTTTCTTAAAGGTGATTAGCCTAGTTTTTTAGGCACCAAATTCCGCTTTAATTGAGTGTATATTGGAATTCCACCAGAATATTCCGGCCAGCGCTCGCCCTCGATCAGGGGGCCACAATACGTGCGAAAGGCTTCAGTTACATGGAAACCATCCTCGCGAATGTATTCTGCCGGAAGCACTTTTTCTTTATTGGCTATATTTGCAATATCAGTATGTCCCACGGTCCAGGAATAGGGTGTATCCGATTCTCTGACAATCGTGACCATCTCACCATTCAATCCCTGGGCAGCCAGGCGAACAGCCTCTTTCCCAACGGCAATGGCTTGCTCCAAATCGGTCTTGGATGCGATATGACGAGCTGATCGTTGAAAATAATCCGGTAAGGCATTGTGAACTTTAATTCCCAGCTGATTTTTTACCAGATTGGCAATAAAATCACCCGCTCCACCCAACTGGGTGTGACCAAACATGTCCACCGTACCTGCGTCAGCCACAAATTTCCCATCCGGATTTTGCAGTCCCTCAGATACAGCCACAACACAATATCCAACTCTAGCCCTTATTCTCTCAACTTCTGCCAGAAATTCTGCTTCCCTGAAAGCAATCTCGGGCAGGAGAATAATGTGTGGACCTTCATCTTCATTTCGGCCTGCCAGGGCTGCTGATGCAGCGATCCAGCCAGCATGTCTTCCCATGGTTTCCGAGACAAACACTTTTGTGCTGTCATGATGCATGGAAGCCACATCAAAAGACGCCTCCCGGATGGAAACAGCATTGTATTTTGCTACAGATCCAAAGCCTGGACAGTTGTCAGTAACGGGGAGATCATTATCCACCGTCTTGGGGACGCCGATACAGGTGACATCATAGCCCATATCATGGGAGAGTTGGGATATTTTATAGGCCGTGTCCATGGAGTCATTACCACCATTATAAAAGAAATAGCGCACATCGTGGGCCTTGAACACTTCGATAATTCTTTCAAAATCAGCTCGGTTTTTCTCCAGTGATGGGAGTTTCTTGCGACAGGACCCAAAGGCTCCTGAGGGTGTAAACGGCAGATTTTCAATGGCAGTTGGATCTTCTTGAGAAATATCGACCAGGTTTTCTTCCAGAACGCCATTGATTCCGTAGAGGCCTCCATAAATATTCTCAATTATATCCGATTCTTGAGCTGCTTTTATCACACCATAGGCTGATCCATTTATAACGCTGGTCACTCCACCAGACTGCGCATATACCGCGTTTGCTTTAGCCATTATTCTCTCCCAATTGATCCTGTGCAATTATTGTATTTTTTCGCCAGACTTGAAGTCCTTGTCCAGCACATTGAGTTCTTTCAGTTTGTCCTCTAGCTTGTTGAGCCGGGAATTAGCAATAAGTGCAAAAGCAAGACCAGCTAATCCAAAGATAAATCCCATTGTTCCCATTATTTTTCTCCTAGTCAAACGAATTTATTTGTCGAGTCATTCTGAATGAGCCTGTCCTGAGCGAAGTCGCAGGAAAGAATCTCGGACATCTGAAACAAGAAAGATCCTTCGCTGCGCTCGAGGATGACTTAAACCACTATTAAACCTACCAATTTCGGGCTTTGCGGATGGCTTTTATGGCGTATGGAGCAGCCTCTTCTGCCAGATCCAGCAATTTCAATGCGTATTGTTGAATTTCCCACTGCGCGCCAGTGTGGATTCGCAATTCAACAAAGTGTATCAAATTATGCAAATTGACCGTTGCGTACATTTCCGTGTACATATTTTGAGGAAGTACCATGCGGGCTTGTTCGCGGGCAACCCCCTGTTCCATCAGTGATTCATAAAAATCAAACGCCTCGGTGGTGTGTTTTGCCACAAGATCATGGATATTTTGTCCATCCTTAGTCTCAGCCAAAAGCTCATCGGTACTCGCCTGGCGGTTCGTTTCAGCCTGCTGGCGATAGGCTTTGGGCACATAGAACTCCAAATTCAGGGAAGTATACCGCCGACTGATCTCATTGTAAGACCAGGTGCGATGACGATGCCATTGGCGGGTCACAAAAAGGGGACATTTTATATGAAAAGTGAACGCGACATGTTCAAAAGGTGAAGTATGCCGTTCATCGGCCAGATACTGAATGAGCACTTTATCCTTCTCGTCAAGTTCTTCTCTGCGCTTACCAAATGAGACCCGGGCTCCATTCACGATCTCCACATCTGAACCCATGGAGTTGATTAGACGAACAAAACTGATCCCGTCACCCAGAACATCAAAAGCTTCAAATTTCCCGGCATCTGAACTCATGCTATTTCCCTTCTCGTTCATTGAATCTTTGCACAAAAGCATCAACCAGATGAGGATTTCCCCCTGTCATCCCAGGTTTGATGATGGTTTTTCTTTGATTATATATGATATCAGCCCCTGTATTTGTTTTCATGCGACCACCATTTGCCTCAAGCAGGGCATGACCAGCACAGATATCCCATTCATTTTTGGGGCGCAGGGTGACGAAAAAATCTTCTTTGCCTGAGGCAACCAACCCCAGCTTATAGGCAACACTACCAATGGGTATCAATTCTTTGAATTCATTTGCCCAGGGTTTCCAGAGTCCTCTACGCGTTTCAGAACGACTATTCAGACATCCCACATCCTGGAGTACGGTGGACTGACAGAGTTCTGTCTGATCCTCATTATACCAGACAACTCCTGCTTCATCTGTGCGTATCAACTCTTTGCGAACTGGATTATAGAGAACCCCTACGACAGGCTTCCCATATTTAACCAGACCGATGGAAATGACAAAATGAGGAACTCCTTCAATGAATTCCTTGGTTCCATCCAATGGATCAACGACCCAAACAAACTCTTTTTCCAAACGATCCTCTGAATCAACAGTTTCCTCAGATAGCCAGCCAAAGGCTGGGGTTTCATCCATGAGGAATTTCTTCAAGAAGGCGTCCGCTTCATGGTCCGCAGTGGTCACAGGATTGTGATAGCTTTTATCTTCGATCTCGTATGAGTTTTTGTAATACTTCAGGAGAATATCTCCTGCTTTGAGTGCTGCATTCGCAGCTAATTCGTGTAGATTTTTCATGCGCTTATCATAACATTTTGCACCCCTTGGTGCCAGTTAGTATTTAAGGTGTTGTGTGGGATATTAGAATATTATTGTAGAGGAGTTACTTGCGCTTGCTTAGGGGTAAACCTGATATCAAAAATATTTCCCTCAAAATAATTTTCGATCTCCTTCCTCAAAACCTCCCCTGCAGGATCATAATGGGTGGCTATGCGAAGTAAATACTGAGGATAATAGGCATATTCTACCGCCTCAATAAACCGTTGAGCCTCTATGATCTCATTTCGTGAGAGTCTACCCATTTCATCATAGTAATATCTATTCGAACTCGTGATGCCAGTGAATTTTGATGAAAATGTTTTGAAGATCAGATTCTGCTGATCATCATAGCGATTTTCTATCGTATGAACCAGGCTATCATATTTATCGATGGCCCTTTCCGTGAGCATTTGTCCCAAGTCATTATGGGTATAAGTGGAGATAACCACCGGCTTCCCATCAGACCCTAACTGTGCAGATTTGACCAGGAGTCCACCACGATAAGCATAACGTTTTTCCCATTGGGCTTGTCCACTGGAATTTTTTGAAATGATCTGAACTGTCTCTCCACTGGGGTTGAGACGAGTAACAACTTCAGAGGATAGCTCCCCCCGCATGCTATTGTCCTGAACATCACTGAGACCAACGGGAGCATAAGTACTACTCGTGATGATCCTGGATGCAGGTTCGTAAATAACCTCTCTATAAATGGAGCCATCTTTTTTTCTGTGCGTCTCCCGATCTAGATGTCCCTCTTTATCAAAGAATAACTCCCAATTCAGGATACCGTCATCTGTGAAGCGTCGATATGAGAGCAGCGAATCTTTTCTACCTAATTTTGCTTCCAGCTTGATGTAATCAATACTTGTGAACTTTGAATGTTGAACTGTATCCCCTGCAGGTCTTATGAGCCAGGCTTCCTCTACGGCCATTGAATCACTGTAAAACAGAGTTTTGTTTATCCCACCGCCATGGTAGAACACCCAGCTCCCATCGAAGGAATCAGGACGAAAGAAGTGCTCAGAGATGGCAAGATTTCCGAAATGATCATAAAATCGAGTCACAGCCTGAGAAAAGGTATTTGGTAGTTCAGTTAGTTCTTCACGAATCACTCTCTGGTCATCATTGCGAAACCAGGTATGGCGCCAGCGGGGCTCGCCTGAAAGATCATAGTTAAGCTCTGAGCTTAGCTGTCCGAGGGAATCATACATAACAACATTCATGGGCTGTAAACCGGCCTGGTTGGAGTACAGAGTGTCTGTCAGAGCCTTGCCTGTATTGTCAAAAGTACTTCGCTTAAAGAGGGCACCGCTTTTAGGTAGACGGTATTCCAGGGTTCGCATGCCCTCAGCGCTGGTAATCCTCTCCACCATAAATGGATCCTGATGATCGATCCTCACGCTGCGGGTTCTAATATTAGGTTGATAAGGATGTTGCCAGGAGCGAACCGTTTTCCTGCGAAATTCAAGATCACCTGTGTGGGTAAACAAGAATCTCCCACCGGTACTAAAATTACTCCGTTCGATGGATCCCTCTGCATCGTAGAACAAATCACTGGTCCAGGAGGCAGATCCATCATCGTGCAATTGGGAGATGGCAGTGACCGATCCATGCTTATCAAAATCATAGTGATAAATAGATTTGTAATCCGTGTAGCGAGTCTGACTCTTCAAACGCCCATCCACAGTATAGGCATTTTTCAGCTCAAACTCCTCACCACCCGATTTAAATGTTTCCGTATAGAGCAGGGTGTCCTCGCCATCAAATATCATTCTCATCCGACGATTACCATTTCGATCAAAGAGGAAGAATTCTCTGCTGAGCAATTCGCCCTCACTACCAAACCAGGATCGCTGACTCAATTGACCTTGTTGCTGATAAATCAGAAATTTCAAGATCTGTCTATGTTCTGGTTCAGAAAAATAGTATCCGGCAATCAATTGTTCATCATCGCTGTATACAAGAGAATCAAGTCGAACAGGAGTCCCGGCCCTACTCAAATAGCTTACCGTCTGGAGAAGACCATCTTCACCATAGAATCGCTCCAGCGCCGGACGACCATTTTTATAGTAAATCAGCTCAGTTCCGGAATCACCCTTATATTCGATCTTGTCAGTCCAGTAGTTTCTGTCTTTGTTCAAATATTTGCGAACAGGTCGGAGGCGTTCGCGAATTCCCAGGTTGGGTAGTGAGCAGGAACTTATCCCGAAAACCAGAATGAGGACAATCAAAAGGGTGGATCTTTGAGAGTGCAGTCTCACTTTTTCTTATCCTTATTGATCCAGCGATAGAAAGTTATGAGCAGAACGACAACGCCTGCAAAAAAATAGAGTCCTCCAGGGAAAACCAGATCAAACATGTTCTAATTTTCTAGCATCATTTTCGGTTTTAACATTCGACTTACGTTTTCAAGTTTTCCATCGGTTTCTGCTGGCTTGAGATCAAGAATTTTCGCGATGAGTGGGTAGATGTTCACGTTTTCAACTGTCTCATGCACATAACCCTCTTTGAAGGCGGGTCCTGCGGCATAAAAGATGGCATGCATATCCTTGTGCTGAGGTTCATAACCATGTGCGCCACCTACAAAATCCGTGGGTAACTCCTGTTTTCGCCAAGTAATACTCCATTGTAATTCAGGTACGGCCACAATATCCATCACTCGCGAATTCGTTCCGTAATGCAAGTTCTCAGGGATAGAATCCTTTTTCCAAACCTGTAGGTGCTCCGCCCGCTTCAGGTTCAAATAGACCGAATCCTCATAGCCGGGTTTTGCATCAAACATCCAAACTGGGGTTGAACCCAGGGACGTATCCAGCCAGGTAGATTGAATATAATCATCAAAGTAAATTACTTTGTCTCCGGAGATACGTGTCATGCCATGATCAGCCGTCACAATAACGTTTACCTGATCAGCAATGGGTAACTCTGAAACTTTGCTCAGGAAATCACCGATAAGACTATCCAGGTACTCTAATTTAAGCTTAACTTCCACACTCTCCGGGCTGTAATTATGACCAACTTCGTCGGGTTCCGGATAGTACCAGGTGATGAGACGGGGGCGGTCTTTTTTAGGCAGCTGAAGCCAGGAGATAACAGTATCCACTCGGGCTTCATAGGGAAAGTGGTGATCATATTTCTTCCAGCGTGAAGGATAAGTATCCTGGATTGGAGCTTCGCTTCCAACCCAATAAAATGAGGCGGTTTTTAAGCCCTGTAACTCTGCTGTAACCCAAATAGGTTCCCCTCCGTAAAATTCAGGATTTTCTACTGCTTCGCGATCACCAATCTTATAGTGTGCATCCATCTCAGGATCATAGAACGTGTTTTGCACTATCCCATGGTGATCTGGATAAAGACCTGTGGCAATACTGTAGTGATTTGGAAACGTTTTAGAGGGGAAAGACGGTTGTAAGGATTCCAGTTTGACACCCTTCCGAGCAATGGATTCAAGGTTTGGCATATTGGCCATCTGGGGATAGTCCCAGCGACACCCATCCAGGGAAAGCATGACGACATATTGTTCCTTAGGTATCTTTTTAACGTAAGGGTTGCTAGAGCATGCACCTATAAAGAGTAGAATCAACAGTGAAGCGAGAGAGATTCTCATCCATTTACTATTTTTCATAATTCCCCTTAAATGAAAATGTGTCTCATATGATTTGAGACCTGATATTGTGAAAGGTTCAAGACGATTAATCTATTGTAAAGCAGGTACTTTTTCAATACTGCATATCTGAGGATGATTGAAGTTCCACTGAATCAATCTCGGGTTCGAGATCGCTCGCCTGCGCACACGTGCTTCGGCGGAGCAGGCTGCGTTCTTTTCATTCACTCCAGTCTATGTCCATCTTGGACTCCGACCCGGCAGGCGCGAAGACTAGCTGGGATTGTGTAGCAATTAAGACCTTGAATTCAAGATACACCAGGTCGCGGATCAATTTCTGGGTGGGTGTAATTTTGCCGTGCGGTAGGCTCCATAAATATCAGCAGCCCAGAACAAGCTCATGAACCCGGCATTGAGCACAATACCAAATGTATTGCCATTCAAATTGTGTCTGTAAGTATTGTTGGCGAAGATGGCGACGAATAGAAAGCTGTAAAGTCCATCAACTGGGTGTCCGGCATAGCTCCTTCCCAGGCCAGGGACTATTGAAAGTGAAACTGCCAAAGGAACGCTCTTCCCTGGATTTACTTCCCCCCGCCACCCGAGTGGTTCCACCAGACGACCATCATATTGGATCTCAGAGCCGGGAACCTGTAAGTGATAGTGTCGGGCAGCTTGATTACATCGAATGATCCTGTCTGTACCGATGACCGCACCTCGAATAGCTCCCTTTTCTAGCATGGCGTCTACCATAAAATTGGAGCAGGAATACTCAAATTGACAATTCAGTGCGTTTGAGCTGTAACTGAGATGCTGCCACCATTGAATAGGTTTCAGTATGATCTTCAGTCCCAAATTTAGAGAACCATTGGCATACAGAGTATCCAGGGGTGTTATTTCCTGTGGATAGGAAATAGCAGGGGTCAGCAATATCAGTATTAGTGTACCACTCAGGATATGGCGAAGCGTCAGGGTATTCCTCCAACACTCTTTTTTGTGGGTTTGTTTTTAGGGAGTGATCCAGTTTGGATATATGCCCGGATCGTACTCAAAATTACTTCTTTCCGATATTCCGAGTCCGAAAGACCTGTTGAATTAGTGGTCATCATCAAACTGTAATGCTCTCTCTCCCCTGCCTTCACAATCCAGCTGACGATACCCACAACTGGTGCACCAATTATACCTAGTGCAAAAATATCTGCTCCTAAAATTATCGTTCCCCCAAAACCAATGGCTGCGCTAGCTCCACAACCAACACAGGCTGACGAGAAACTAGACCCTGCTCCCCTCTTCGGACCTTGAAACTCAATTTGAATAATTTTATCATAGGGAAAAATCACCTGTCCTGAAACGCCATGGATGAGTACGCCTGTGTTCATGAGATCTCGAACCATAGCTGTTTTGGATGCTCCGTTCAAAGTGGTGATATTCAGAGGTTTCAACAAAAGTACCGGTATTTCTTGCGCTGATAATAAAGAATAGGGCTCTTCATTATTGATAATGGATTCGCCAATCACCTCACCAGTCTCTGAATCATACTCTACGGCTTTTTCCTCTATAAGGGGTTCACCCGTGAGTGGATCATACATGACAGGCGCTGATTCGACAACAGGCTCTCCAGTCAAGGGATCGTAGGCCACTTCCTTCTGGCTGGATAAGGCTTCACCTGTCTCAGGGTCAAACTGCAATTCCGGTTTTGCTTCGGTCTCTGTTATTTTTTGCCCGGTAAATGGATCATATTTTACTTTTTGAGCTGATTTTGGTCTGGGTCTGATTGCTGTGGGGCGTGTTGGATTTGTTCTGGGATAAAAGGGTTTAGGCGTTTCTCTAGGTGGCGCTATGCGCACAGCCAGACCAAATCCCACTATTGGGCTGGTGTCTTCCAGGGTTTTCCATTCATTATCATAATCATCAGGAGGGCTGCCTTGTAGCGTATGATGTTGGTTCACTATAGAAATATCTATTTGGGATTGAACTAAGAGGTTGAGTATTCGCGTTTCATTCCCGAAACTTGCACCAAGGCCGACTGAAGAAACATCATACTCATATTTCCGGAAGCTTTCCTGATAATAGTTTGAATCCCAATAGTCAACCTGTCCTTCAATGCGTCCAAAACTCATGAGCGCATGGACCCCTCCGTACCAATTTTCCCGCTCGGAAGTGAGGGTCATTACATAGGGACGGAGTTGAAACACATTTCCACCCTGTATACCGTAATCGGAACCTTTCTGAAGGACATTGGACTCAATATACAAGCCATATCGGTAGGGTCGCGGAACCGCTTCAGCTTTTACTTTTCTAATATCATATCCAATAATGAAATCACTATTGTCATTTTCTGTGAGCCCAATTCCAATATTTAGCCCCTGTTCATAACCTTTATATAGCGTAAGGTATGACAGACTCGCCCTATACCCACTCACACCACTCTCATCAATTCGATAAGATCCATCTTGAGCTGACAGGGTAAGTGCCATTCCAGCACTTCCGGAAAGCACCTTCTCTCCGGGTTTGATCTCGCGCTGAGTTCTGATATGGGTATTATTGTAGCACCCAGTCACCACTAAAAAGACAAAAAGAAGAGGAATGTGATTAATAAATCGCCTACTCAAGATGAATAACTTCGCTTTCGTAAAAAGTTGAATAGCCCCAGAGTCCACCTCCAAGCAAACCAAGGAGGGCTGCTGTAGTGATTTGTGACTTGCTCGCTGAATCATAGCTTATCGTAATTGCCCCACTCATTAGCGCACTACCCAAAAAAGCCGAAGCAATGCTGAGAAATATTTCTGGAAGACCTGGTTTAAAGCTAACCATTACCACATCTTTTAAGGGGATTTGGATTATTTCATTCCCAACTTCAAGGAGATAGCTACCTTCCTTAATATCGAGTAGTCGACCCTGGAATTCATTTTCATCACGAGCGTGGAGAGTCAAGATCGAGCCCTGCCAATCGCTGGCTACTTTCTTGATTCGAATCAGTCTGGTTTGATCATTTAAGCTCTGGGCTTCCTGGGCAAAGGATGCAGGCAGGTTTAGCCATACTAGCAACATTAAGATCAACTGAAGAATAGATCTCATCGAAGTTCTCATTTATACAGGTGCCTCTGAAGTTTAGAGTTCGTAGAACTCCCAATAAAAGACCAGATAAGGTTGTTGAAAATGAATGCCTACCCTGAAGGTTTCATTGACAGCATAGAGGAATCCAAAATCAAAATCAAAGGGAGCATATTTGCCTTCAGTTCCATCCAGGACAAAGCGCGTATCATCGCCAAAGTAATCATCCCAGGATTGAGAGAAGGAGCGGTACTTATTACCATTATCCGCCCACACTTCTGCCAAAAACTTCATATTTTTTGACAGGTCATACTCGAATCCGGCAAATACTCTATAAGGAAGCTTGAAACCAGCATCCCAGGATGCAGAATCTGGGTTTAACAGTTCGTTCTTGAACATGGGCAAGCTATTGGTTCTAGCCCCAAAATGAGCACCTACTTTTCCGCGGCCACTCTCCATGGTCCGGCGATAGGACATCACATAATAGAGCTCAGCATAGATCCCGGTTTCTTCGATCTCCGGATCCATCAGATCTGCTACATTCATATTTTCCATATCATTGAGGGCTTCACCGCTTGAAGTATGTGTAATAAATTGCGAATAACGCGCCACCAGATTGCTCAGGGGGTAGTTTCGATGTAAACTCACACCCACTGCAGCTGCAGATTCTTTAGCTGCTGTAGGACGATAGTAAAAGCGCCAGTGACCCTGCAAATTGAGGTCTCCAGAAAAATTGCTACCAAATTTAGTCCTCAGCATGAATCTGTCTGTAAAACCATATCCCAGGGACAAGCCACTGATATAAAAAGTATGGGCTGGAAGTGGAAAGGCGGTTGGATCCATAAATATATCCGTGAGCACTGCTTTACCCTGATGAAAGGTCTTCTTCTCTTCAGCCCAGGCCACCTTGCGGCCTCCATGGAATCGATCCATGTCCTTGATATCTTTTTTATCGATCACCACATCCCCGTACTTGGATCTGATGACGATCTCCTGCAAATTATCTTTGAGAACAGGACCAACGTAGCGTGTGTCATCCTTTTTAGTGATCCTTGCCGTTTCTTCCAAAATATCAGTTTTTGGGATATTTAAAGTTCCATCAGGGGTTTCGATCTCACAAACGTCATCTGTAATTTTCAATATCGTTCCGTTAATGATATTCCCATCTTCCAGATAGAAGCGTTTAGACATTCCTGCTTCCAGGATACTGGCCTTAGGACGCTCTTCTTCCTTGACAGCTGCAGGAACAATAGATGGAGCAGGAGTGGCCGACATGGGTGCTGCCGGCTGGGACTGCACCTGCATCAACGCAGGCGTGGCTGCTGGTGCAGGTTTATTCTCTGACTGAAAAGCCTGAATCACCTTCCCTGCATTGGCCCTGGAAAGATTATCCAGTGTAGAATTGAAATTGCTTACCAAATAATTGTTCAGGCTCAACATGGTGAATCCATTTTGGGTTGCCAGTGCGGCAATCGCAGACTTCTGAGCAGTGGCAATACTACCATCCTGTGCAAACAAGCCCCCAACCATCAATAGTAAAACTAAAATTATTCTAATAAGCATTTCTGAGCCCTCCTTTATAGTGTGAATGGCCGAAGGTAACGCAGTTATTGAACTATGCAACACTTGCTATTCACAATAACTATAAATAATTTATTTTCAACATGATAGATTAAGATGACACATTGTGTCACTTATGCGTTTTTGGGGTTTATTGATTCAGCGCGATTTGTAATCGAGTAAAGAAATCTGCGTAGAATTCCTGTGATTGGACAGGACCTGATTCGCTCACACTGGGTCCTTCATAATGCTGTCCCTGAACAGTGACCCTAACTTGTGTTTGCGAAGGCATGGTCTCTTCCAGAACAACTGTCATGGTGTACAAGTAGGATGCAGGCTCATAATCGTTAGAGCCAACGTAGACCGTTGAGGATTCATGATGTCCATGATGACGACGAGATCTACGGGATTGTCTATCTTCGCCATCATCGTCTTCGTCATCATCACCAAAGATGATAGCCAAAATGAAACCGATGACGATGGCAACGCCGGCAACAATGAAAAAGGTTTTCACACCATCATCAATTTCCGACTCGTTGGCTGGCTCTTGACTTAGAGGAGCCAAAGACCTCTCTGAGGACTTCTCGGCAGTGATGATGCCCAAACCCATATCAACATTGCCCAGGGTATAGTGCATTTCCTGAAGAACGATCACGACGCCACGTGCGACTTCCTCTGGTGTTCCATTATATTCATTAGTTTGAATAATACGGGCTGCTTCTGGGCTCAATACTTCTGGTCTAGAAGTACAACCACTGATCATGATTGATAGATAAACTATCAGCATCCAGCTAGCTCCACGGGTATAACGATTCATTGTGGTCTTTTGAGTCATTCTATTCTCCTAAACATGCTGAATCAGCTAGACATCGCATGGGGTTTCAGAAATTTGTAATTTTAGTGATGATAAGCATCAATTTCATAATAATTTGATAGTAGCAATTAGCTTTTCCAAGTAAACTTTGTTCCCATCAGGAGATAAAAATGAACTTAAAAATTATCGCCTTTCTCCCTATGTTGCTTGCCATCTTGACTTGTTCACCAATAAAAACACCTGAAGAGGTAGTCGAGTTGCCAGATTTTGATGAATTATGGAACTACGATGGTCCAGTTGGGACTGAGTTCAAGTTTCGAGAACTACTGGGTTCAACAAATCCCTGATGAGCGGTGGAATAATTTCCTTAGTCATCCTGAATACTTCGGCTTCGCTCAGCACAGGCTCTGTGAAGGATCTCAGAAGTGACCCGGACTAGAGATTCTTCGTCAGTTGACTCAGAATGACACGCATTGGGATCGCTGCACAATCACAATCATTCCTTCGCGAAGACGAATCAAAGAGGGCCTTTAACAAACAAGCTGAAAAGATCAAAAAATGATCCTCCTCATAGATAACTACGACTCCTTTACCTATAATCTTTATCAACTGGTGGCCGGACTGGGTGGACAGGTCAGGGTTGTCAGGAATGACGAACTTAGTCTTGAGCAAATCCATGATATTAATCCGCAGAAAATTATCCTCAGTCCTGGTCCCAGGACACCCCATGATTCAGGTATTTGTATCCCTGTCATTCAGACCTATTTCGAAACTGTTCCTATCCTTGGTGTCTGTTTAGGTCATCAGTGTCTGGCACTTGCCTTTGGGCAGGATGTGGTTCCTGCCAAACAGCTCATCTTTGGTAAAACCACTCGGATCACTCATGAGAAATCTAGAATCCTCGCTGGACTCCCTAAGCGTTTTGAAGCAGCCCGTTACCATTCCTTAGTCATTCCTGCAGCACCGGCAGAATTCGAGGTGACTTCAAGAGATGAAAGTGGCGATATCATGTCCATTGAGCATCGCTCCTTGCCCCTTTTTGGTTTGCAGTTTCATCCTGAATCATTTCTTATGCAGGATCAGGGCGGGACAATCATCAAGAATTTTCTGGATATTTGATATGCGCTCTCTTTTTCGCACAGACGGACAAAACTCAAAGCACTGGCGACGACTACTGGCAATCGATCCTGTTGAAACATTCGTCTTGAATCACCCAAATGAAATCACATCGCTGCATACATTTCTGGTAAAATATTCTGATCATCTTTGTGCTGGATATTTCTCCTATGACCTAGGTTTGGCTCTTCATGACATTGAATCCCGCCATATTTCTGATCAGGACCTGGCTGTATTTCATGCCTACAAACACTGGTTGGAATATGACGAGGGAGAGAAACCACGCTTCCCAGAGGACGATGAATTCGTAGAAAAGGTCTCTCAGTACCTGAAGACAAATCAGAATCATAAAAATCCAAACCTGAGTTTTGAAACAAGCGTGAATCAGCAGGATTATGAAAAATCAATCGATTCCATCAGGGACTATATCCGAGCAGGAGACTTTTACCAGATCAATTACACGCAGCGCTTGAGTTCAAAAACCAAAATCACCCCCAGAGAACTATACCCTAATTTGATCGATCGCCACCCCTCTGCACACGCCTGCTATTTTGAATCGGATGAGCTGGTCATCCACTCTCTCTCCCCTGAGCTCTTTCTTCATTTCGACAAGGGACTCCTCTCGACAGAACCCATTAAAGGTACTCGCTCACGAGGAAGCACCCCTGCAGCAGATGAAGCCATGAAGCAGGAATTACTTTCAAGTGAAAAAGAGCAGGCTGAGCTGTTTATGATCACAGATCTCTTGAGAAATGATCTTGGAAAGGTCAGTGAAATAGGAAGTGTTCACTTGGACCAGGTAAAGGGAGTAAAAAAGTTACCCAAGATCTGGCATACCTATTCCCATATTTCCGGGAAACTTCTTCAGGAACTCGCTCCTCTGGATGCACTGCTATCCATGCTCCCTGGTGGTTCCATAAGTGGCTGTCCAAAAATACGAGCCCTGGAAGTCATCGATGAGCTGGAAGATTCAGCACGGGGAATCTATACCGGAAGTATTGGCTACTTTCACCCCGATGGAGATTTCAGTTTCAATATTGCCATTCGAACGCTGGTCCAAACAGGAGAGCAAATCAGTCTTGGAACTGGAGGCGGGATCACCATTGATTCCAATTGGCAGGATGAGTGGGACGAACTGATCCTGAAGGCGTCCACTTTCCAATAAATCAGAGAGTGTTGTTATTAGATGCTTTTATTATTGGCACCCTTTCACAATTGGTGTCCATGGGTGACTGATACCTGGTTTGGCCACCAATTGTAGAGAAGTATCTTTCATCATTAACTCTAATATGTACATTGGAGCAATGGAAAATATTTCGGCATATTAATGAGTCGACTTCTCAATTGTCCCGTTTGCGGATCTAGTGCATTTTCAAGCCTTGAGTTTACCAGCAAGCAAGAAATAGGAGAGTATGAAATTGGTGAATGCCTTCACTGTACACATCAATTTCTCTCTGATCCACCTTCATCCCACGAATTAAAGACCTATTATGATAGCTTCTATAAAGAAGACATACGGACGCAGAAACCAGGGAAGCCAACTTTTCGCGATTATGCTTTAGTTCGAACACTGATCCCCCATCTTCCTCAAAACGCTCATGTATTGGATATCGGGGCGAATTTTGGTAGCACTCTGCTTGCATTTCCCCAAAGCTATACCTTAGAGGGTGTTGAATTATCCAAGCCGGCGGCAGACGCTGCAGAACGAAGCAATCGATTGACCATTCATCGAAGTGCTATTGAGGATATTGATTTACCAGATTCCCGTTTTGACTGTATCGTTAGCCTGGCAGTTATTGAACATATTGCTAATACAAATTCATTTTTAGCGAAAATCACTAAATTGCTCAAACCCGGTGGCATTTTGCTGTTGATGACTGGAGACTATCGCTCTTGGTCTGCCCAAAAACTTGAGCGTAATTGGCACTTATATCATTCTGGTGGACACTTGCATTTTTTTAGTGGTGAATCACTTGAACATGCCCTTGGTCAACATGGTATTGAGCCCTACGAGCGAATTTGGGTGGGACCGAATAAGTTAACTTTTAAGCTGCCCACGATAATTGGTCGTCCGCTTCATTGTCAAACAACATCCTTGCTCTTACCCATGCTATTTGCGAGAAAGCCACAGGGTGACCACATTTTTATTTGGGGAAGATCTAAGCTTCGCCAACAATAGGACCTTGAGTCATTTTCGATTCTAGTTGGCAGAATGAGTTGAGGCTAAACACCTAATTTATCGAATAAAAAAGGCGCTGATTCTCATCACCGCCTTCCAAAAATACCTTTAAAAGAAATTAAGAGACTTGGAGATCCTCAACAGCGATCTTTACGCCTGAATTCATCTTGCGGCGGATGTAGGAAAAAACCTCGAGCAAAGGCAAGTCCTTGGGGCAAACATCATCACAGGCCATCATGCCGATACAGCCAAATACACCTGCATCTGTTGAGACCAGTTCAAACCATTCCTGATCACCACGGGTGTCCCGAGGGTCAAATAGAAAACGACCGATTCGATTTAAGCCTGCAGCACCTACAAAGTCGGGATAGACCTGAGCCGTTGCGCAAGCGGCCACACAACAACCACATTCTATACAGCGTTCGGATTCATAGATCTTGTTTGCTGTGGCATTGTCCATACGCTCTTCTTCTGCATTTGGATCGAATTCCTTGCTTGTATGTATCCAGGATTCCAGGCGTTTGGCCATATCGTGAAACCAGACACCGGTATCCACAGACAAGTCACCAAGCAATTTGAAAAATGGGAGGGGGTAGAGTTCGATGGTATCAGCAAGATCGGAAGTAAGTGTCCGACAGGCGAGCGTGGGGCGACCATTGATCATCATAGCGCAAGATCCACAGATCCCAGCCCGACAAACGAAATCGTACATCAGATCTGGAGCCTGTTTCTCCCGTATTCGATGCAAGGCGGTGAAAAGGTTTAAGCGCGGAGTTTCTTCCAGCTCAAAGGTCTCTATATGCGGTTCATCATTATCCTTGGTGGGATTGTATCTAAATATTTTAAATGTCAGTGTCCTTGCCATTATTTTGCATCCTTATAAGGTGATTCCTCACGCCAGGCTTCTTTGGGAAGACGCACGCCAGTGGGTTCGGAAGTAGTGTGCTTGCCCAATGCAGATTGTTCGGCATCGATTTTAGCATTGTACTCAACGAGGGTAAGATCCATATCTATCATCTGACCCCCACCGTATCCACGATCACCGGGGGGCAGATCTAATGGACCGACGGGCTCATAGTTAAATTCAGGTTCATCGGCACCAGCTGGCCAGGATGCCAGGGTCCGATTCAACCAATTCTTATCATCACGAGCAGGGTAATCTTCACGGGTATGGGCACCGCGAGATTCCGTTCTCAACAAGGCACCCTTGGCAATAATATAGGCCTGTTTGGCCATACCCTCGATCCGAAGGGCCTGAGAAAGTTCCGGATTCATACCGGGCGCACTTGCACTTACTTTTACATCTTTAATTCGTCCTAGAATGGCTTTCAGACCATTCACAGCTTTTTCAAGACCTTCTCCAGTTCGAAAAATATGAACATGGTCTTTCAATAGCTCAGCGATCTCATCACGAAGCGCATAAACATCTTCACTACCCTTGTTATTGAGCAGATGAGCGATCAAATCAGTCTGTTCCTTGGCAAATTTCTCAGCAAGAGAAACATTGGCATTCAATTCCGCTGCTTTTGCATAATTCGCGATCTTCTCACCTACGACCATACCGGCGACCACAGTTTCAGCCAGAGAGTTTCCACCTAGACGATTGAATCCATGCATATCCCAGCAAGCGACCTCACCCAGAGCAAATAGACCCTTCATCCCATAAGCATGACCATCCTTGTTAACTCGGATACCACCCATGGAATAGTGCTGAGTCGGTCTCACAGGAATTAATTCCTTGATGGGATTGACCCCAATGAAATACATACAGATGTCGTAGACCTCACGTAATTTGGTGGTGAGATGTTCTTCCCCAAGATGACGAAGATCCATCCAGAGGTGTTCTCCATAGGATGATTGAACGCCTTTACCTTTTAGAATATGCTGTTTCATTCTGCGCGAAACTACATCACGAGAAGCTAATTCCTGTTTTTCGGGCTCATATTCAGGCATGAATCGATATTCATCCACATCAAGCAGGAGACCACCATCTCCACGACAACCCTCTGTTACTAGAATATCAGTGGGCACAATACCTGTTGGATGAAACTGAACAGCTTCCATATTTCCCAGAGGGACCAAACCGGTTTGAAGGGCAAGCCAGGATCCAGTTCCTTCATTGATGATGGCATTGGTGGATTCGCCATAAAGTCTACCATATCCACCCGTAGCTATTGCTGTTGCCTTGGCCAAATAAGCGCTTATCTCGCCGTCCCGAAGGGAGCGAACGATGGCACCAACACAGACACCATCTTCGTGAATGAGACTTAGAGCTTCCATTCTATCATGAATGGTGATATCCAATTGTACAGCCAGGTTATCCATGGCGTACAAGACAGTATGTCCCGTACCGTCAGCAGTATAACAGGTTCTCCATTTGGCTGTTCCGCCAAAATCGCGAGCTGTGATCAGACCCTCTTTTTCATGGTCTTCGACTATCGTTGTTTTCTTCCCCTTGATATAAACTTCTCTGGGTCCGCCCTCTACGCGATTCCAGGGGACGCCAAAATGAGCCATTTCCCGCATGGCAATGGGGGCATTATCGGCAAATATTCGGGCAACTTCCTGATCAGCACCCCAGTCAGAACCTTTGACCGTATCCAACCAATGAACGGTAGGATTGTCACCTTCACCTTTAGCAGAATTTCCCAGAGATGCCTGCATACCGCCCTGAGCTGCGGCAGAGTGGGATCTCCTCGGGGGAACCAGTGAAAGCATGGTAACATCAAGACCTGCCTGAGCAGATGCGATAGCAGCTCGCTCCCCAGCTAGTCCCGCTCCGATTACGAGCACATCGCTAGTTATAACTTTCATGAGAGAATTCCTTCCAGAGGACCAGCCATGGCAATGACTGTAGCTGTTCCTAAAATCGTATAGAACCAAAACAGAAAATAGAATAATGCTTTTGCATAATTACGGACAAACCAGGTATCAGCTAACCATTTGACAAGCAGACGGTAAACACCAATAGCCATGTGAGCAACCACGCTGATCATGAGCACAGCATAAAGAATCCAGAGTCCACTCTCAACTCTAGCGGTTGCAACATCAGCTGTGAGTCCAATGGTTTGGCCATCAACGCCCATGTCTGTGAAAATATTCCACATGACCAGAAACAGGTGAAAGGCTCCGGTTGCCAGGACGATCATGGCTGTTCGTACTTGCCAGATCCAGAGCGTGGTTTCAAAATGCTTCCGTAATTTGATCTCTGATTTTGGATCCTGTTGCCAGGTCTTACGCGAAGCTCTGAGTTTTTTTCCCAACTCGAGCATTCTTTTACGCTCTTCAAGTTTACCCGGGATCTTGCGACCCGCCCAGACGAAGTGGACAAAGAAGACAACAGTAACGATGAAGATCAGTGGCTGAGCCATGGGCACGGTGTGCTCCATAAAGTAAGCGACATCCTCATACAGTTGTGCGCTCACCAGAATACTGCTCTCCAGGATAAGGTGACCCAGAATAAATAGTGCGAGAAAAGCACCGGTTAATCCACTGGTACGCTCATCACGAAGTGCCCGCTTGGCTTTTTTAAAAGCACTGCTTTTCTGGCTGTGTCTGGACTCCGCTCTGGGGTATAATTCAGTATCAATACCTGTCATGATACTAGCTCCGATCTATGTTTTAAGGCTTAAATGGATGGTCACTTTGATTTCGATTAATCACTGGCTAAATATCAACACCACCAACTGAATTTCAAGAGTGAACTCAACCCATCTCAACAAATATTTGCCGGTCTCTGCCTAACATTCATGATTGCTTAAAGCAAATATTAAACCATCAGACTCAAATTTGAGAAATTTTTCAATTCCATGGTGGCAAATTGTCGCATTGAACCTAATTTGTGTTCATAGCATTACAGAACTGATAAAGGAGCCTGCATGAAAGAGCGAATGATTTCACTGGATGTTTTTCGTGGACTGACCGTTGGATTAATGATTCTGGTAAATAACCCTGGCTCCTGGTCACATATTTACGCTCCCCTACGACATGCGAAATGGCATGGCTGGACGCCAACAGACCTAGTCTTTCCCTTCTTCCTCTTTATCGTGGGTGTTGCCATGGCGCTCAGTTTTGGAAAACGGGTGGAAGCAGGCGCTGACGTCGCAGCACTAAAGAAAAAAGTCTGGACACGTGGCGCCATCATCATTGGTTTTGGATTGTTCCTCAACGGTTTCCCCTTCAATATTCCCTTGAACGCCCAAATGGCCGCTGATTTTGAGTTCCTTGATATATTTCGTCGTTTTCAGACCTTAAGATTTGTCGGGGTCTTGCAAAGAATTGGGCTGGCCTATTTGATCGGTGGCTTGATTATTCTATACTTCCCTAAAACAAGGGATCGAATCATTGCGGTAGGTGTCCTGGTACTGATCTATGAATTTTTTATGCGCGTCCCGCTTTTGGATGCTTGGGGAGCAGGTAGTTTTGCTCTTGAGGATAATTTTATTCGCTATATCGATCTTCTGATTCTTGGTGAAGCTCATATTTATGGAGGTATGGGAATCCCCTTCGATCCTGAAGGCTTGCTCTCAACTTTGCCGGCGGCAGTAACGCTACTCAGCGGCTTTTGGCTGGGAGAGTATCTGCGCCGACCCATTGATCATCAGGAGAAACTCACCAACCTCACCGTGATCGGCATCATCCTTTTTGTGGCGGGCTCTCTGCTCAGTCTCATAGAACCGATCAACAAACAATTATGGACGCTATCCTATGTGATCGTTATGGATGGTCTCGCAATCTTGATGATCGTGGTCTCCTCTTATCTCATTGATGTGAAAAAGATGGATTTCTGGATCAAACCTGCCATTGTGTTTGGTTCGAATGCCCTGGTCGTTTTTGTTGGATCCGGCATCCTTGGCCGATTGATGATTATGCTCAAAACCACTGCTGATGATGGAAGCATTATTTCAATCAAACAAGCAATGTACACCGGTTTTTATGTCCCTCTGGCTGGGGAACTGAACGGGTCACTCCTGTTCGCCATCACAAATATTCTGTTCTGGCTAGCCATTCTGTGGTACTTGTATTCGAAGAAGATCTTTGTAAAGATTTAGATACTAATACTGTAATTCAAAATTCAGCATCCAAAGCTCATGGTCTTCGTATGAAACCATGGTGGCAAAACGATCCTGGATAGCGATCAGTCTCAAGCCAAATTGCCACTGAAAGGCATCATCAAATCGATTACGATAGTCTTCGGAGCGCATGAGATCGAATTGATTGATAATGCTGATGGCATCACCCATGCCGCGAGGGAAAGGATACCAAATTCCCGCTAGAGACACTCTCCGTTTATCAAGATACATTGAGAAATGGCTGTTCACCTGAGGAATCCCCAGAGTGCTCGTCACAAAAAAGGATGAAACCGCAGAATTTCCTTCGTTGATCTCATTGTTCAGATTATCCCAGAAATTATTGATACCCGTGCTATCCTGCAGATTGATCCGATTCTCCGGGGCGAATGAGCCAATATAGTTCACCCAGCCCAATGCCAGACTAAAGGGGTAGAGATCCCCCCGCATGGGTAATACCTGCAATTTGGCCGATACATCACCCTGGTTTACGATTGATTTATTTGCCCATAGATTTGACTCAAGGCTAAGAAGCCAGAGAGAGATTCCCGTTTTTACTTGCCTGAAATCACTTGATTCCGGATTCCATCGTGCGGAGGCATAGATCCAGGAGTTGGGCATGCTGGCGCTGGGAACATCGATGATCTGGTATCTAGGTGTGATTTCCAGAAAATCTGCATGCTTTCTTCTGATCAGATCAATGCGTTCCTGCTCCTGTCTTTGTCGGGACTCCTCCATTGCCAGAATATGATCAAGCGAATCAATAACTGCCTGTTTCCGTGCTAACGCAAGACTATCCATTTTTATTTTGTGGCGCAGTGAGTCGGCGCTCATTGCTTCCATGGCCTGGTGAGCCAATTCCTGTTTCCGGATATCTGCTTCTAGAGAAACTTGAATTTCCCTCGTCACCAGAGCATGATACTCTGATTTACCATATCGGATCAGACTATGGAACGTGGAGTCATTGCTCATATAACGCTCTGCGATCTTTACTCCACGCAGGTTCATATTGGTTGAGACCAGTGATTCATAAGAATAGTTCTCTTCCAGTCGATCTCTATTCTCAGCGATCTGCTGAACCGCAATGCTCTGAACACTCACCTCAACATATTGGGCGAAGCGGAGACGGGCATCGTCATCTGCCTCATCTTGTGAATTGCGGGATTTACCAATACCATAATAGAGCGTGTCAGATTGAAGTTCTCCATGACTCACCCATTTGGGAATAGCGTCTGTGGAAGTTTCCAATGTTTCGAAATTATCCAGTATTTCATCCAGCTCGAAAGGACGTCCCTGAATAGATCTATCAAATTTTGTGGTGTCAGGGGAAGCTGCGCTAAACCCAAAGCCAGCAAGGCTTAGTACGCTTATTATGAAAATATGTTTTCTAATTTGAAGACCCCTTCCCATCTCGCCATTATTGTAGTATTTGCTAGTGTTTAACACAAGTCTTGATTCCTTTCAGAATCATCGTTTTGAGCGAGGTCACAGTAACTCTCAAAGTTTTCTCTACTAGTCATCCTGAGCATTAGCGAAGGATCTCCATTTAGTTTCAATTCTCTGCCCCAAAAGTGAGATTCTTCACTTCGTCTCTGGACTCGTTCCATTAGACTAGATCTCTAGCTTTCGTCATTGTCTTCAAGGGGTGTACATGTTATGATTACGGCGCTGTACCGAATGAGCGGTTCAGGAAGACCAAGAAAGGGTAAGCCTTGTGTCTAAAGGGGTAACAAAACAAAGCGAAGATTTTTCAAAATGGTACACTGATGTTGTTCGACAAGCCAAGCTAGCTGATTACGGTCCGGTAAAAGGCACCATGGTTATTCGACCTTATGGGTACGCTATTTGGGAAAATTTTCAGAGTATCCTTAATCAGATGTTCAAAGACACTGGCCATGTGAATGCCTATTTCCCCATGTTCATTCCTGAGAGTTTCATGCATAAAGAAGCCGAACATATTGAAGGGTTCGCGCCTGAAGTTGCCGTGGTTACCCACGGGGGTGGCAAAAAATTGGAAGAACCGCTGGTGGTACGCCCGACTTCTGAGACAATCATCTGGCATATGTACAAGAAATGGATCTCATCCTACCGAGATTTGCCCTTATTGATCAACCAGTGGGCCAATGTTGTTCGTTGGGAGATGCGCACGCGTCTATTCTTGCGGACCACTGAATTCCTATGGCAAGAAGGACATACGGCTCACGCAACAGCTCAAGAGGCAGAAGAAGAGACCTTGAGAATGCTGGAGGTATATCGAAGCTTTGCTGAAGATTACATGGCCATGCCCGTTATTACCGGCAAAAAATCAGAGTCTGAGAAATTTGCCGGCGCAGTGAGTACCTATTCCATTGAAGCCATGATGCGTGATACAAAAGCCTTACAATCCGGAACCAGTCACTACCTGGGACAAAAGTTTGCCAAAGCCTTTGAAGTAACCTTCCAGAATGCGGAGAATGAGGAAGAGTTGGTTTACGCCACCAGTTGGGGTGTTAGTACTCGACTAGTCGGTGGTCTTATCATGGCTCATGGCGATGACAAAGGGCTTATCCTACCTCCCAAGGTTGCTCCTTATCAAGTAGTCATTATTCCTATTTTCCGGGCAGAGACAAAAGACCTGGTGATGGGAAAAGTAAACACTCTCGTATCAGACCTGGGTAAAGCCGGTGTCAGAGTCCACGTAGATGACGATGAGAAAAGTTCTCCCGGTTTCAAATTTAACGAATGGGAAATGCGTGGTGTCCCCATGCGGGTTGAGATCGGACCGAAAGACGTCGAAAAGGAACAGGCTGTGGTTGCCATTCGCCACTCTGGTGCGAAGCACTTCATTAAGCTTTCAGAGTTGGTGACCTTCCTCAGCGAGCAGGTTATCACTGTCCAGAATGAACTTTTTCAGCGAGCGTTGGATTTCCGTGAAAAAAACACGCATACAGTTGATAATTGGGATGATTTCAAGGAAGTCCTGGAGACCAAGGGTGGCTTTATCAAAGCTTACTGGAATGGATCTGCGGAAGTTGAAGAAAAGATTAAAGACGAAACTAAAGCGACCATACGATGTATCCCCTTTGATCAACCTGACATCCCTGGCAAATGTGTTTATTCTGGAGAAGAAAGTTCACAACAGGTGATCTTTGCTAAGGCTTATTAAGATTTGGTGATACACCCAGGCTGGGATTCAAATCCCAGCCTGGATGAAATTAAAAAGCCTTCACCAATTAGTGGGGGCTTTTTTTGCAATCTAGCGATTTATTGATGCATTGCCGCTTCAAGGCCAAAAAGATCAAAGGGAGCCACACTATAAAAGTCATTGAGTAAGAAAACAATCAGCACCATATAAACCACAAAACCTAATAGTATTAAAATCTGGTTCTTATTCGTTTTCTGAATCTCGTGACGATCCTTAAGCTCACAAACTTCACCAGGACAGTACTGTGCCTTTTCTTTATAAATCCAGGGATAAACTTTGCAACCGAGACAAATGCCGAAGGCTGACTCAAAGAAGAGAAAGATGAGACATATGAAGCAAATAAGCCCGGTGATGGGGCTATATGAGTTTACCAATACAATTAAAACAAACATGACCAGAGCCATAAAAATACCTATATACCAGGCAAACTTCTTCTGTTCTGCACCAACATATTCAGGGGTTTGATTTCTGACAATCAATCTACCTACAATAAGAGTTGGGGAGTATTTAGGATTAATAAAAACGCGAATTAACATATCAGTCAGGAAAAAAGTAACAGAATATTTCAAGGGAGTAAAGTTACCTGTTCCTCCAGCGGCTTGAATTGAAAACAACATGACCAGAAAAAGCAAGCCGGCAGTTGCTCTAATTTCACGTTCATTGAGAACTGGGATGCTATAGCCTTCCACATCCTCCCCAAATTTTATAAATTTACTCATGAATATATTTTCCTTTTTATTAATGAAAGAATTTCAACAGGTGAAAACTGAGATGGTTATTCGTGACGAAGTGATTCGATAGGATCAAGTCCCGCTGCTTTGTAGGCCGGATAGATCCCAAAGACAATTCCGATAAATGAACAAACGAAAAGACCTATAAATGCCCAGTCCAGGGGTATGACAGGCTCCACATTTTTCATCACCAAAGTGATCATATTACCGACGCCAATACCTAAAAGAACGCCAATAACACCACCGATCAGCGATAGGAACACAGCTTCCAGCAGAAACTGAAAGAGAATATTCTTTCTGGTTGCACCGATTGCCTTGCGAACCCCTATTTCCTTGATGCGTTCACTCACAGAAACCAGCATGATGTTCATAATTCCTATTCCGGCAACGACCAAAGCAATCACACTCACAGCACCGGCAAAAAGTTTGATGCCTGCGGTAAAAGCGCCAAATGTCTTGATCAATGCATCATTCGAGGTCACTTCAAAATCATTTTCGTCCATGGGACCTAAACCTCTGACAATACGCATTTGATCCGACGATTCTTCTTTAACGATATCAAAACTCTCAGCATCAGGAGCTTTGATAGAAATGCCAAGGGAGGTCCAACTGCTTGCAAAATACTGAAGATAAGTACTAATCGGTACAACAACAAAGTTGTCCTGACTCTGACCAAACATCTCCCCTTTTCTCTGGACCGCCCCAATGACATCAAAGCCAATCCCATTTATACTAATAGTCTGATTGACTGGATCTAAAAAGGGGAATAGCTTATCAATAACGTCAGCTCCCAGCAGAACGACTCGTCTGTTGTATTCCACATCTTCAGAAATAAAATTGCGACCATAATCCAGATTTTGGTTTAAGGCTTCTAAACCCCATTGATCAACCCCTGCAACCGTTACATTGGGATTTGTCTTCTCTTTTTTGAAGCGGATAGTCTTGCCACCAGTTTCATCCTGAGCGCTGACAAATACTGCTCCAGCCATGCGTTCTCTTAATTCCAGAGCCATATCATAAGTAATATTTGGACGTGCCCAATATTTTCTGCGACTATTGTGATCGCCCATCTGCAAGACAGGAGATTTCTGAATGAAGATCACATCAGAGCCAAACACATTGAGTCCAGAATTAATGGATGATTCCAAGGTTCGGATGGCCGTCATTACTGCAATGATGGCAAATACACCAATAACTATACCAAGAAGTGTTAGAATGGATCTGAGTAGATTGTCCTTAATGGCTTCCAGGGCCATAAAAAAAGCATCACTCAGTGTTTTTATAGAGGTTCTTATGTACATGATTAATTCTTATTCACTTTCATTCCAGAAAAATGATCTGTCTCGCTGAGCTCGTGGAGCACGCAATGATTTGCTTTCAAATGTCAAACAATGCATCATTTCTTATCTTCTAGCTTATTAACGATACGAATAAATCCGTTTTTGATAAGTTTCTCATTTAAATTAATGAGAAGACCCAACATAGTCTTGGGAAGTCGAAGGTACGTTAAAACCTGTTTTTTATGGAGATTAATTAGCCGTTCACCTGACTCAAATAGTCCCGGACCCAGTTCTGAATGGATTTTTATACTTCGATCTAAAACGATGTTTGAGATGTCATTTTCATGCAGCTCTGCGACTTTGCGCACTTTGTGAGATACTATTGGAGAATTATTCATATCTCAGGGCTTCAATAGGATCCAATTTTGCCCCTTTCCTAGCGGGTGCCAAACCAGCAAACAAACCTACAGCCGCACTCAATCCGATGGCCATAAAGGCAACACCAAATGACATGGTCGCAGGGAAGAAAAACTTGTTGATGGCAAAGGCGGCCAGCGTTGAGATGGCCAGCCCCACAAGACCACCTGAAGCAGTAATGACCATTGCTTCAATAAGAAACTGTCCCTGAATCTGACTTCGGGTTGCGCCAAGTGCCTTGCGGACACCGATCTCCCGTGTGCGCTCTTTTACAGAAACAAACATAATATTGGCGATTCCGATTCCTCCTACCAGCAGTGAGAGAGCTGTAATAACCAGACCAGTTCCACCAATGGCTACCTTGATCCCCTGATAGGTCTGCCTGAAAGAGTCCTGTTGATTGATGGCAAAATTATCTTTTTCATCTGGCTTAAGTCCGCGCAGAACACGTACGACACCTCTTAATTCTTCTTTGGCATCCTCGACATGCTCTTCGGGAACTTTTACAGTGAGCCGTCGCATACCCCAGGGGCCTTCAAATATTTTATTGAATGATTGTATGGGGATGATCACCTGGGTATCCTGGGAAAAAGCCCCCAGAAATTTCCCCATCTCCGCCAGGACGCCTATAACCCGGTATCTGGTTGGTCCAGCAAATATCATTTTATCTATTGGGTTTTCTAATGGGAATAAGGCTTTGGCAACTTCGGATCCAAGTAAAATGACCTGGGCACCAGTTCTATCTTCAGATTCAGTAAAAAATCTTCCATACTCAACATCTACAGTTGAAACCTCTGGGAAATTTGCGGTGACGCCATGCACAAAAATATTCTCAGTCTTATATTCTTTATAACTCAGGTTTGCTGAGCGTCCGCGTTCACTGGCCACTACCATGGCATATTCCGAACGCTCCAGAATATCCTCAGCCATATCCAGCTCAATGCGAGGTCTATTACGTAGAGTCCACCAATCTTCGTCTCCGAACCAGGGCCATTTTTCCACATATAGATTGCCCCGACCCAGGAATTTCATACTATTCTCAAACAATCCATCCACACCACTGATCAATGTGGACATGAGGGAAACAGCAAGAATACCAATTACGATACCTGTCCCCGTCAGGATCGTGCGTGTTTTATGACCCCATAATTCAGACAGGGCAATGCGTAGATTTTCCCAGAAGAAACTTTTCATTTATTTCTTTTTGGCCTTAGGTGTGGCTTCGTCCACGGCAATCTTGCCATCCAAAAGCCTAACAACACGATCTGCATGTTCTGCTATATATTCCTCATGTGTAACCAGGATAATCGTATTCCCTTGATTTTGCAGATCATCAAAAAGAGCCATGATCTCCTCACCAGTCTTTGAATCAAGATTTCCAGTGGGTTCATCCGCCAGAATGATAGCTGGATTGTTTACCAGAGCTCTAGCGATGGCAACCCGTTGGCGTTGACCTCCGGACAATTCATTGGGCTTGTGGTGTACGCGATCTCCCAGACCTACCCGTTCCAAGGCACTCATGGCCATCTCTTTCCGATCCTTGGCTTTGATCTCACCATTATAGATCAAGGGTAATTCAACGTTTCTCAAACTGGTTGATTTGGGAAGCAGATTAAAGGTTTGAAAAACAAACCCGATCTTCTTGTTACGAATATGAGCCAACTCATCATCTGACATGGAGGCAACATTGATCCCATCCATAAAGAAATCACCTGAGGTCGGTGTGTCAAGACAACCCACCAGATTCATCAGGGTTGATTTACCAGACCCGGATGGTCCCATGATGGAAACATATTCATTTGCCTCAATGGATACTGAGACGCCATCCAATGCACGAACTTCAGTGTTACCCATTTGATATATCTTATAGAGATCTTTTACTTGGATGAGGGACATATTTCTTTCCGTATTTTCTATTACGCTTTAGGTTTTTATGTTCTTAAAACTATCGAACCATCATCCCGAGCTGGAGTTTTCATCCCTGCCTTTCGGTATTCTATCTTCTGACTTCTGTATTCTGTATTCTAATCTTTCTCTGCATTGGCATTGAACTTCTTGCGCTTGGTAACCTTCACCTTATCCCCATCATTAAGTCCACGACTAATTTCCTTGTATGGACCTGTCACGATCTCATCACCTAATTCCAGACCCGAAAGGATCTCAAACTCGCGATCGCCGATGATACCGGTTTTAACCGCACGTTGTTCGACAACTTTATCTTTCCCCTTATCATCATCCTTGAGGACGAAGACAACCTCCACAGGATCCAGATCCGGTTCTTCTTTATTGGCAGAGCTGTCAGCAATATCCAATTCTGAGTCTTGTTTCTCTTTTAATTGTTTAGGCTTTCTCATGGTCACACTCTGGATGGGTACAAAGAGAACATCGCGTTGGACATCGGTTCTTACATCAACAGCTGCAGACATACCGGGTCTGATCTCCTTAGGGGGATCCAGCAACCTAATTTTCACTTCAAAGTTGGTGACTTGATCCACACTCCCCATATTGGTATTCTGGGCACTATGGGCGATCTCTGTTACAATTCCCAAAAACACGGTATCCTGGAGCGCATCGATTTCAATTTCAGAGGTATCGCCCAGGGCGACATCAACCACATCATTCTCATTGACTTCTACCAGCACTTCCATGTCATTTAGATCGGCGATGACCATAATAACATCCTGGCTAAATGCAGACCCCAGAGCCATTTCACCAACTTCTTTGTTGACGCGGGTCACCGTTCCAGACATAGGTGCGAACATGATCGTTTTATTGTAATTATCTTCTGATTGAGTTAGGGCTGCCTGGGCTTGTTTCATAGAAGACATGCCTTGTTGGTAGTGAACCAAGGCTGCCTGATAGACAAGCTCGCTTACCAATTTTTTCTGAAAGAGTTCGAATTGTTGGTTTTTTTCCAGCTCAGCCAGAGAGAGGGATGCTTCTGTGGAAGCCAGCACCTGTGTCGCCCTGTCCACATCCGCCTTATAACGGGTGGCATCGAGTTGTGCCAAAAACTGACCTCTTTTTACGAAATCACCCTCCTTCACAGCCATGCGAATCACACGACCCGCGACATCGGCACTCACATCAACCTCAACAACGGGTTGAATTCTTCCGGAAGCCGCTACCTTGTGTATAACTTCACCACGTTCAACTTTAGCAGCTTGAACTTCCTTACTATTACCCTTCTCCTTGTTAACAGCGAAGAAGCCAATTATCCCGATAAGAACAACAGCAACGACAATTATTATAATTTTCTTTTTGGACATGACTTCCTCTACCGTTTCCCCATGAGCTGATGTAGACCAGCTTCAGCAAGTTTCAAATTGTATTGTGCGCGGATCAAACCTGATTTCGCATCTTCATAACTAGCGGTGATGCGAAGAACATCTAAGACAGACAGTGAACCGATCTTGTATTGTTCCTGCGCCAGCAGCAGATCTTGTGCTGAGGCATCAAGGATTAATTGAGATATGGCAACAGACTCCCTGAGTGTGCCCATCTGTTCCAATGATTGAGCCAGATTTTTGCGAAGATTACGTTCGGCCAGATCAAAGTTCTCTCGGGCGATCTTGGCGCTAATTTTACTCTGCTCAACCCCACGTTTTGTTCTTGTACCATTGAATATATTCCAAGAGAGATTCACTCCTGTAGCAAGAATTGCAGTATTAGATTCGAATGCATCCCCAAAAGTAGCACTTCCATTGCCATTACTATAGGAAGCACTTAAACCCAAAGATGGGATATAGTCTGATCGGGAAATTTTTATGTTATAATCTGAAACTTTTTTATTTCGATCCAGGAGTTGTAATTCAGGATTAGTAGTCAGGACCTCATCAAGAATATCTCTCATTTCCGGAATCGCAACAGCTTCCCAGGTGGGGATTTGAAGTGATAAAGGCTTGTCCGAATCACGCCCTAAAATAATATTCAGCTCACGTGTGTTTAGTTGAAGGTCAGTTTGTCCATTAATAATCTGGAGTCTAGCTTGTTCAATATTTACACGTGTTCGTAAAGTGTCGTTTTGAGATGCTGCACCCAGACGAAATCGCTCTAAAGTCAACTGATGCTGATACTTGCTGGTTATAAGATTTTCCTGGTAGACATCTAGCAGTTTCAAGGTTGATAAATAACTATAGAATGAGACCTTAACCTGATAGATCGTATTCAGTTCAAAAAGTGAAAGTTGAATGTCAGCAGCATCCTGTGCAACTTTCGCAGATTTAAGGGTATTCCACCAGCGTCCACCATCCCAGATATTTTGGGTGAGACTTAGTGACATTGTATAGTTGTCTCTCCAAACCATATCTCCATAGTCACCAGTTAATTCAGGTGATAGATATATTATATCACCCTGACCTGAAACAACATTTAGCGTATCTTGCCCTAGACCATATAGTGGCCCAGGCATTCCCGAAGATCTGGCACCCATGGAAAAACTCACTTGTGGTAAAATCATTGAAACATTACTTTTTGCTTGTGAAATACTTCGATCCGTCTCGAATCGGTTGATCATTAAGGTCTGGTTGTGATCAAGTCCAAGATTGATACAATCATCCAATGTAAGTACCTGGCCAGATTGGGCTAACAATACACCAGGGATGATGAGTATGAATGATAGCAGTATTTTTAATAATCTATATTGCATGAAAATTCCTATCGTGAGTCTATTTGTGTTTTAATGTGGGACTCCTGCTATCCTGATATCATTGTATTGGCTTTCATCAGGGCTGCCCCGATGGAGACCAGAGCCAACCAGGGAATACCCACGGCGATCATGCCTGCCACTGATGATCTGTTATAGAGTTTGGCAAAGCCAAAGCCCATGACAGCAACAGCCCAGAGACGAAACATGTCGAGTTGATTGAGGAGTTGTTTAGCGAATGAATCAATATTTTCGAAAATGAGACCAGGGCTAAACAGCATATCAGTTGATTCTCTCATGATGATGAGTGGCGTTTTTATAATGAGTTCAAGCGTTCCAACACCAGGAATCATATTCATAAAAAAGCCATTTCCACTGATGAGATATGTCATCATCACCATGGTAAATACCTGGAAGAACTTAACCTTACCCCCCATCCCAAAATTCCCGATGAGAAGTAGAATGGCTGAGAAAAAAGCCGTCATTAAAAATAGCATTGCCGGAATGAGGAGGTAACCCCACATATTCCGCAGAGCCAGAGGGTTTTCCCTCGAATCATCAATTTTATCACGGGCATCAGCCATACGAGTCTCAATGTTTGCTCTAGTTTCCTCTGGAATATCCGGATTATTGGCGATAGCCCTTTCAGTCATGGTCAATCGCTGATCTGCTTCAGCAAAGCTCACATCCCTAAAGAAGAGCGGTAAAATTACGATTCCCAGGGTAACGACGATGAGTGGATATAGCCAATCCTTGAAAGAAACCCCATCAACCAAAGCATCAAAAGCCTTGCTCGGGGAGAAAAATAGGTCTACAAATCGCTGTAAAAATGATACGTTTTCCATTGAGGTATCCCTCTCATTTTTCGAGGATCGAAACAGGTGTCATATTGGGGAGTCGAGTTGAACCGATCCAATTCATCCCGACTCCGGTACTTTAGGCAATCTGTGTGCCATTAAAAAATTACTATTACGCTCAGATAATAATCTAAGACTATCCTATTAGTACTTATTTCAGAGAGAAATGATCCGCTTGATATTTAATGATCTCTGCTTTCTCCACATCATAGTTCATCGTGAAGATCGGATCATTGTCGTCATCCATCATTTTTATTTCAAAGCGAATGATTTCACCATCAGGGCGCTCCCATTCCTGATCTTCCCTGATCTCTTCATAGACCAGTTTGATCAAGTCCGGAACGCCTTCAGCATGGTCCTTACCATAGCCAAGATTCTCATTAAGCTCCTCGCGAGCCTTGGCTATTTTTGTCAGGGCTTTGGACTCTGTGGTATAGTACTCTTTTACGATGATAGGACGTTCCATTTTATCCAGATGGACTGTCGTAAGCACTTCCTTGCACTCAAAACCATTCATCTTTTTTTTGCCCGGAAGGATCTTGTGGGTCATTTCTGGCAGATCATCTATATCATTTTGATCTGACTCCATATCAATATGAATGTCGTCCTCATCAACGAGTTTTTCATCTCTTTCCCTCAATTCCTGAAATGAACTCGCTTCATAGACACCCTTTTCAATGTCATAGGTCCATTGCATTTTCTCACAGAGATCTGAGAGAACCATTGCATTTGTTTTACCATCAGAATCAGTGAATGCTTTGATGAGAGCATTATGCATTTTGAGGGTGGTATTCTCCTTGAGCTTACAACCTGAGAGATAGCTTGTGGTAAGGGATGTTATCTTCCCAACTACTGGAATATCTACTACTGTTTTTTCAAGGAGATAATATTCATTGTTAGAGGCTGCATAAAGGGGCAGGCTATATGTGAATAATCCTAAAACAATGGCAGCAATTAGCGCCGTACGTGATCTCATGATATGATCCTTTTCTTTAACATTCTTTCCCATTATCCAGTGGGAATATTTTTCCTGTATACCAACCATAGTCCATAATAAAGCAAAGCAGAGACCACAAGTGCCAACAGGGTCTCCAAATTGAAGATATAGTCCCAGGGATTGCCATACTGAAGCGCCTCTCCCCTCAGTCCGTGGTCTTTTAATCCCCATTGTTCAATGAGGGCTAAGTTGAAACCCCAGAAAAACTTCCCCAGGGCGATGAACAGGGCTGCACTTTTAAAAATGATCGCCCAAGAGATGGAAAGCAGAATGGGACCTCCCACACCGATCAAGAGGGGTCTACCCTTCACGTAGGTACCCACCAGCATGAGAAACAGTGCCAGGGGAGCCATGCGAATCGCCGCATAGATAAGGTATGAGAACCAGTCCCACATCAGGCCGATGTAGGATATCTGGCCAAATACAGCCGCAGCCATTGTATTGAGGGGATCTCCCCAGACCATGACTGCCAGACGGAGGAATAAGAGATATTCAAGAGAGAGAAAGAATGTTAATCCAATCACTCCGATCAAGCCAGCAGCAATCTTGGAACCCAACAGAAAGTGATCGCTGATGGGAAGGCTGCGATAGAAGAGCGTGCTATTATCTGCTCTTTCCTTGTAAATCGCGTCGGAGAAGTAAAATAGGCTCAGAAAGAGGACGAATACAAAAATACCCTGCATTCCAAATCGTAGACCAAAGGCAATGGGTCGTGATGCTTTTTCCAGTGCATCATTGACATTTGTCTCAGAATCATCTCCTTCGAAGTACACTTCTACATCCCCACCATGCATGCGGATATCCAGGTCGAATTCCTCATCATCATTGAATTGAATGTCTTCCAGGTTAATGTGACCTTCCCGCTTCAGCGTTTCATGGAAATAGGAAGAGCCCCGGGCCACTGAAAGCAGCATCAGTAAGTTTAAGAAAGTAATGACCAGAACAGTCCCAATGACAACTCGCTGCCATTCCAACCATTCACGTTTTAGCAGAACCATTAGTGATTTCATGCTTCACCTCCCATGAGAGCTACAAAAATATCAGCGACAGAGGGAGTTTGGACATCGCCAATTTTCACCAATGCTTTACTATCCGCACCCTCCAGCAGAAATACCTTACGTCCCAGGAGGCTGTACTCACTTAATGGTTTGAGTTCCTTCCTTAGGTCATCAGCATGATCTGCCGGGATGGTCAATTGGCTAAATCGATTTCCCAATTCCTCAATACTTGCATAGAGGAGTATTTTCCCCTTGTTGATAAAAATAACATCGCTGAGGATGTGCTCAACTTCTTCAATTTGATGAGTCGATATGAGTAAGGTTTTTTCTTCATCAAAATAGTCCTCAAGAACACTGGAGTAGAGCTGTTTCCTGAATAGAATATCCAGACCGTGGGTGGGTTCATCCAGAATGAGTAATTTCGTATCACAGGCCAGGGTAACCGCCAGGTGAAGTTGGGTTTTCATCCCCTTACTCAAGGTTTTGACCTTTTTCCCCATGGGAATGGTAGTGGTTTTGAGAATTGATTCAGCTTTTTCGCGTTTAAATCCTGAGTGAATCCCTTCCATAAAGGCAAGCAGTTCCTTTACTTTCATCCAGGAGGGGAGTACGGAAATATCGTGAATCACGCCTGTATTAAGCATGAGTTCTGCCCGTTTTTCACGCGGTTCCAGACCCAGGACCTTTGCAGTACCCTGATAATCGAGTTCACCGGTGAGTGCTCTTAGGAGGGTTGTTTTCCCTGCTCCATTGGGACCAACGAGTCCCACGATACGTCCTGCTGGAATATCCAGGCTCACGTTGTCCAGGGCACGGAGATCACCGTAAGTTTTTGTGATATTGTGTAGCTCGATGAGGGCTGACATCAGACTTCCTCCCCATAGGATTTTTGAATGAGTTCAATAAGGTCTTCCCGGGATATGGAAAGTAGTTGAGCTTCCTGCACCAATGCTTGAACAGTTTCATTTCTAAATCGTTCGCTGGCAGATGTATTGAGTTGTTTACGGGCTTGCTTTTGCACAAACATGCCAAGTCCTCTTCGCTTTTCCAAGAGACCCTCCTGAATTAATAATTGGGTTGCATTCAATACGGTCTGGGGATTCAGTCCGTACTCAACTGAGATCTGACGTACTGAAGGAATGGCGTTCTCCTCCTTCAGAGCTCCAGTGAGAATGTCCTGGCGAATTGATTCTGCCAGTTGTTGATAGATCGGTGTTTTTTGATCAAAGTTCATATGCTTTCACCTCTTTTGGTGTTCTACATTACTATAACACCAGCACAATGTGATGACAAGAATTATTTTAAGAAAATTTTACCACAGAGAACGCAGAGGGCAAGCAAAGCTTTTACCTAAGAAAACCACCTGTCACACTGAGCGGCTTGTGGGGCGTAGCTGAAAGCGAAGACCTAAGTCGAAGGCTCTAGATCCTTCTCTTTTACAACGAATCTATCTGCGCCAAGGCTACGATAGACTGGTCAAACGAAACTTGCGAAATATTTTATTGTTGTGTACTCATTACGAGGGGATGATAGACACGCTTAGTCTCACTTACTCCGGGTTTCAACCTGGGGATTCAGGACCGCGACCCAAAAAAGGGCGGTTAATTCCAAAAGAAGATTGTTGCTGTTTGGGCGTTTAACCCCCCAACTGATTTGGGGGATAAAGAGTGAGGCCCTAAGTGTAGATTAAGGGTTTTTTTAATCCTTCTCAGAGTCGTCTGACCCCTGTCCTGCAGCATCCTGCCTCATCTTGGCTAAATATTCCTCTGCAATTCTCGCATAAATATTCTCCGTCGGTCCTGCATCTTTGGCTGCGGACTCGGGCTTTTCTTCTTTCGAATCGACTGCCGGGTCAGCTTCTATCAATTCTTCCAGACTTGGAATGCCATCAGCCGCAATCAATTCTTCTGCATCTTCATCTTCATCTTCAGATGCTGCTGTCTGGGCTTCAGGTTTTTCCTCAACGGTTTTAAAATCTTCAGCAGGCGCTTCAGGAATACCCTCTTCCACCACTACTTCAGGTTCTGCAGGTGCTTCAGGAATACCCTCTTCCACCACTACTTCAGGTGCTTCAGGAGCGACGAACTCCTCCACAGGCTCTACGCTGGGTGTATCCAGGTCCCCAAAGGGGTTTTCTGTAGGTTCTGTCTCGACAAGCACTTCTGGTTCAGCGGCAGCAACAGGCTCCTCAACTGATTCAGGTTCAGATTCTTCTGGTGTCTCAGGAGCAGCAGCAACTTCCTCTTCGACCTCGAGATCCACAGCCTCCTCAGGTTTCACCAGATCTTCTGGTTCTTCCCAAGTGGGTGGCGTATCGTCCTCCACACCCGCTTCAGGCTCGGCAGGTGTCTCGGGAGCAGCCTCTTCAACTACTGGTTCTGGTTCAGCAGGTGCCTCAGGAGCAACGAATTCTTCCCTGTCCTCAGGGGTCTCTGCTTCTTTGGGATCACTAAGATTTTGTGGAATATCTAGCTCATCCGGATCTTCCTCCTCGGGGACAAATACCATTCCCGATTCATCCGGTGCTGATAAGATCCGTCTATCTGGATGCATTAATGCTCTTGGGTCATACTTGGCAGCCTCTTCCATCTCAGGGATGGTTACGCCTGCCTGTGAAAATTTCTTGGCTGAGGAAGCAGCGAGACGTCTTAGAATTTCTGACTCTTCTTTTTCCAGTGAACCACTTTGTTCCATTTCAGTGATCTTATCTATAATGGGAATGGATTCGACCATTAAATCAAGCTGTTTACCTGTTTTATCCTTACGGTAGAACACCACACGGTCCCATAAAGTTAGAATAATTTCTTTTACACCTTCTATGATCTCAGCATTACCATAAAAATCAAACTGCTTGTCTTCGCCTGATTCGCAACCGATAACGTAGAGATCCATGGTATCTTTGTCCTGCAAACGACCAACCAAATCGTATAGTCCTTGGATAGCTTCTAAGAGAAAAATCAAGCGTTTAGGTGTGGAGAGATCCTCCTCTTCAACAACCAGGACGGATAGATTAACATACTTGATCCCCACTTTTTCGCCCTCTTCGGATACTAAATCAACTAGGTCCTGATGGGGAGCTGTCAGTGATAGGATTACAGGGACATAGTGCCTGGCTAGTTCGATCGAAGTGGCGACATGCTGAATGGTCTCCCTCGCAGTGTCAGTACTCGATCTTAGAATACTGGCCCAAAATGCAGAGTTTCTGAGTTTTTCCAGCCCTAGACCTTTTATTAATTTATGTTCATTTGTCGAATAAGATTGAGTGATCTCTAAAAATTTGCGGAAAGCATTGAGGGCTGTTTCAACATCCATTTCATCTTCATTCTTCAAAATCGATGCGATGATCTCTGGGATCTCACATTCATCAATGGCGTCGAGTAAATTCTTTGTCAGGATGTCAACTTCTGATCTTAACATTGTAGCTTACCTTCCCTCTATATTTATATAATACTTTGATCTAAGTGTAAAACATAACAGCGCTTAATATGATTCCAAAGCCTGGATTTTCATGGTGATATTTTCATATGCACTCATTTTTTCGCTTCATTTCTTATACATTCACCGTCAATTACGGCTTGATTTTATTTCGGGAAATCGTCTTTGATCTTGAAAAAGTATTCTTTGGCAGCCTCGTATTCATTGGGAATCACGCCATCCAGGATGGCTTCCTCAATTGCATGTTTGATTCGCCCAACAATGGGACCTGGTGGAACCCCCATGAGTTCGATGATCTCATCGCCTCTGAGAGGAGATTGAAATGCTCGCATGGCATCTTTTTCAACAACCGCTTCGATACGATCCATCACTTTGTCAAAATTGCCATAGTAGCGTACCACCCGAAGAGGATCTTTGGAAGTAACATCGGCACGAACCATGATCATCAGGTCTTCCAGGTTCTCGCCTGCCTCAACAATGAGCCGTCGAATACCTGAGTCTGTGACCCCATCCATAGCCAGAGCAATGGGTCTGAGGTGCAGGCGGGTCATGCGTTTCAGATAAGCTGTGAGTTTTCTGGAGAGACGCATCCGCTGTCCAATCTCATTGAGCATTTTCCGGCCCAATTCCTCATGCCCATGATAACTCCAACCTGTCCCTTGAATAAATTTTTTGGTAGCAGGCTTTCCGATATCGTGTACCAGGGCAGCGAATCGAACTCTCATTTTATCTGAACGCTCTGCGGCATTATCAACAACCTTCAGTGTATGATGGAATACATCCTTATGACGCTGTCCATCACGATCCTCCACCCCACCAAGAACTGCAATCTCCGGAAAGACCAGAGGTAGTAGCCCAGCTTCCTGCATCACGTAAAATCCGATGGAGGGTTTTCGGCTCTTCAAGGTCTTAATAATCTCGTCAGTGACCCTTTCCTGGGAAACGATCTTGATCCTCTCCACCCGGGGCTGCATGGCTTTCATCGCTTCCGGAACGAGATTGAATTCAAGTTGGGCAGAAAAACGAGCAGCTCTCATCATCCTTAAGGGATCATCCTCAAATGTTTTGACTGGATCCAGTGGGGTGCGCAAAACTTTGTTTTGAATATCCTGAATACCGCCATATTCATCGACCAAGTCACCAAAATTATCCGGACTGAGATCAAGCGCCATGGCATTTACAGTAAAGTCCCGCCGGCTGAGATCACCCTTTAGATCCGTGTAAATCACTTTGGGTTTGCGGGAGTCAGACTCATAAGTTTCTTTTCTGGCGGAGGCTACTTCAATGATAAACTCGCCATAGGGAATAAGCGCCGTTCCAAAATCTCCATACTCCACAATATCAGGAACCTTAAGGTGTTTCCCCAGCTCACGAGCGAAGGCAACCCCATCCCCGATGACCATGATATCGACATCTTTACTAGGAATATTGAGAATGAGGTCACGAACGAAGCCCCCCACAGTATAACAGGCTAAACCTGACTTCTGAGCCAGTTGCCCGGCATCTTCCAGGACCGTGCGGATATTCTTTGGAATTCGCTTCAACATACTCATTGAAGATAATCTGAATTCACCTGACGTGAAGGGTTTTGAGTTCATGAGTTTATGAGTTTATGAGTGATAGGTTTATCAGATGACCAGGGAATTTGAAAGAGAAAAAGATTTCTCAGACATGGGGTGCGGACTACTTTCGAGGCATGATCTTTAGACCTCATTTTGCTAGTAATTACACACTAATAATTTCACTTTTTCTGATCTTCATATTCCAGAGCTGTTCTCTGGTTTTTCCTGTGATCGCACCCTTTGATGATCTTCCACAGCCAACAGGACCCTATTCAGTCCTCACCCGAACTACAGCGTGGACCGATAGCACTCGGGACGAGACCTTTACGCCTCAAGCTGACTATAGAAAGATTGTTGTTCAGGTATGGTTTCCAACTGAGGATAAGGTTGAAGGCAGCACCACCTTTTACGTGGATGATCCTGCTTTACGGCTTCCTGCCCTGGCAAAACAATTAAGACTTCCCGTTTCTCTCATTCACCACTTTGACAGGGTCAAAACAAATTCCTATGCAGGTATCCAGAGCAGTAAATTCACCCCTGGCTTCCCCATCATTATTTTTTCTCACGGTTTAAGTGGGATGCGTTTCCAGAATTCCTCTCTCATGGAAGAATTAGCCAGTCAGGGCTATGTGGTTTTTGCCGCTGATCATAGTTATGAGGCGAATATCACTATTTTCCCTGATGGAAATACAGCCGAATATCGAGCTGGCACAAGGCGCACACTTTCTGAGGATTACCTGGAAGAGATCGACCTGACGCAACTATCCATCATTGTAAAAGACATGAGTTTCATGATTGACCAGATTGAGAAAGGAAATTCTGATCCCTTCCTCAGAGATCTTCCTCTCAATCTTGAGCATATCGGTGCCGTGGGTCACTCACTGGGTGGAGCAGCCATAATTAATCTAGTGGCCGAGGATGAGCGAATAGATGCCGCCATGGCTCTTGATACCTGGTACATCCCCGTGCCTGACTCAGTTCTCTCAAGCGGAATTGACAAGCCCCTGTTTCATCTGGGGCAAAAACATTGGTCGGATCAGAATAATTATCTTCGTATGGATGATCTCATGTCAAATAGTGTGGGTCCCTTGTTCAAATTGCATATTCCCGGTACGAAACATACTGATTACACAGACATGCCCTTGTTTTCGCCTTTCTCGTATTATATAGGCTATACTGGAGTAACTGATCCAGAGTGGTTGAATAATTTGGTCAGGGAATCCACGCTTAAATTTTTTAATTCGTATTTAAAAGATGGCGATATTCAGGAATTGAAGGATTTAATCCTGTCCGAAAAGGCAGTTAGCTCATACATCTTTATTCCCTCAACCCCGGCAGTGCCTAACAATTAGAAAAGACCCCGTCCCGGCTATCACTTCCGGAACAAGGGTCTTTATCTTATGGAGGAAATCTGTACTATTTAGGGATAGTCAGCGCTACGAAATAGGTGTTTGAGTTATCGCGTCTAACCAGCATGAGTATTGAATCGCCTTCATCATATTTAGACACATCTTTCTGAAATTCGCGCTTTGATTCAACCTGCTCCAAATTCCTGACATCAGGACCCATTTTTTGAATCACATGACCCACTCGAATATTTTTCCGAAACGCCTCACTATTTTTATCGACAGAAGTGATCATTACGCCTGCAGTGCCTTGTGCCAGGCCAAGACTCCTTAGACGATCCGGGCTGGAATCTTCAACTGTAAACCCAATATCAGAGCCATCGTCCTCTTTCAAGGGACCGGCTGCTGCATTCTCTTCAGGCATTTCTCCTAGCTTAATTGTAATTGTTTTTATTTTTCCATCCCGCATGACCTTGACCTTCTTTTTTTCTCCCGGTCTTTGAGTTGAAACAAGAGTTGGAAGTTGGGTCGATTTTTCAACTTTGTGCCCATCAAATTCAATGATTACATCTCCCTGCTTTAGATCTGCACCAGCGGCTGGGCTCTCGGCCACTATCTGTTCAATCTGCGCTCCCATTGCCCGGTCCATTCCCAGCGCTTTTGCAAGAACGTCATCTACAGGACTAACATATACACCGAGCCAAGCGCGAGTAACATATCCATGCTTGCGTAAATCAGAAACGACTCGATTTATAAGGTTAATAGGGATGGCGAACCCAATTCCCTGGTATCCACCGCTGCGTGAGGCAATTGCGGAATTCATACCGATTAGTTCACCGTCCAGGTTAACAAGGGGTCCTCCGGAGTTGCCTGGGTTGATAGCCGCATCGGTCTGGATAAAGCTCCCAATGTCAACCAGATCTGCCAAGGAACGACCGGTTGCACTGATAATGCCTTGTGTGACTGTCTGTGAAAGATTCCCAGAGAAGGGACTTCCCACAGCAAGGACCCATTCACCTACTCTGATCTTATCAGAGTCGCCCATTTTAATGGGGATCAAATTTTTTCCCTCTACCTTGATCAAGGCCACATCAGTTTTAATATCTGCACCTACAATCACGGCATCCAGCTCTAGTTGATCCGAAAATTGGACTTTGATGTTTTCGCCCTTTTCGACGACATGATTGTTGGTGAGGATATAGCCATCTTTGCTAATGATTATTCCAGATCCCAGAGAGGTGCTCTTCATTTCACGGTCCCCATCTGGAAGAAAGGGCCACAATTGGCGTGGGAGCATATCTTGAAAGTCTTTGAACTGATCCATTCCAGGATGTTTATACACATGCTCGCTGGTGATGGTCACTACGGACGGTGAAACGTCTTCCGCGATATCTGCGAAAGCACTGCTGAGGGCCTTGGCGACAGTGAGATCAGAGGCTTTGATTTCATTGGGGATTAATAGCAAGACGAGTATGGCAGGAACAATGAGTAGCTTATATTTTTTCATTCTGGTTTCTCCATTTTAACCTTCCTTTCAATGCCCGCCCTTAGGAAAGGTTTCATATATTTTATTTCGCCTATCATCCGGGGAAAACTTTTTTACCCTAATTAAACATAATTCTCTCCTCACCGGCTGCGTGAAAAAGTATTTTCAAGGCATGCACATACACTCATAACATTAAATATTGAATCTTTCGAAAAATCGGGACCCATAATGATCATAATTCTCTCACCGGCAAAAAGCATGAACTTTGACAATCCCGCACCTACTGAAACGTTTACCACACCGGCACTCTTAAGTCAGAGTAGGAAGCTGGTCCGAATCTTAAAAAAATTCAACAAATCTCAATTGATGGAGCTCATGTCTGTCAGTGAGAGTATTGCTGATTTGAATGTAGCCCGATTTAAAACTTTCAAGCCGCCATTTGATCTTGAGAATGCCAAACAAGCTCTCTTTGCCTTCACCGGTGATGTTTACCGCCACATGCGGATGAATACCTATGACAAAACTAGTCTGGATTTTGCGCAGAGTAATTTGCGCATTTTATCAGGCCTGTATGGATATTTGAGACCCCTGGATCTTATTCAGCCTTATCGATTGGAAATGAAAACCCGCCTGGAAAATGATAGAGGATCAAGTCTGTATAAATTCTGGGGTGAGCGAATCACAGGGGCCCTGAATAAAGATTTGAAGGAAGACGCCGCCTCTGCTTTGATCAATCTAGCTTCAAAGGAATATTCCAGGGTTGTTAATTTTAAAAAGATTAAAGCTCAAGTAATTACAGTAGATTTCAAGGAAATCGATAAGGGTGAAGCTAAGACCATCGCAATTTTTGCCAAATGGGCGCGGGGGATGATGGCCGATTATATTATCCAGAACAGACTATCAGATCCTGCAGACATTAGAGCTTTTGATTTAGCTGATTATAAATTTTCTGAAGAAGATTCCAGCGTATCCAACTGGATATTTAAACGACCCAGACCAGAATAGGGATTATGGTCTTATTTTTCCTCTTTACTCGCGGCTTGCTTAAAGGGGATGGGAATCTGGTGCCTGGATTGCGGCAATAAGTCATAGCCAACAGCTGGAAGATCGATAATAAATTTTGTTCCCACACCCTCTTTACTCTCAATACTGACCAAACCTTCATGTTCATCCACAATGCGCTTTACGATGGCCAATCCTAGACCCGTGCCCTTGCGTTTGCCTGCAGTATAGAATTCCTTAAACGCATTTTGCTGGACTTCTTCACTCATGCCTGGACCATTATCTTCCATAATGATTCTCAGACCGGTTTCAACTTCCTGACTGTAAATCATAAGCTTACCACCCTCACCCAAAACATCTAGAGCATTTGTGGCAATATTGTCCAAAACTCTGAAAAAACGACCTGTATCCAGGCGAATCACACCTTTAAATTTCAGATCGCAATCCATTGTGGGTTCACGGCTCTCAAACTTGAGTGCGATCGAACCGCAACATTCTTTTAAATATTCTGCGGCCTCTATTGATTTCAATTTCATTTGATCCCCACCCTGGGCAAAGGTCAATAGATCCTGAGCCATGGTGGTAAATTGAATAACCTGTCTTCCAATGATATCAGCATATTTGGTGAGCTGACCCTGGGTGTGCCTTTTCATTTTGATCAATTGAGCATAGCCACCAATGGTGGACATTGGGTTTTTCATGTCATGTAGAATGGTGGAGGCCATGCGACCGATAAGCGCGAGTCGCTCCTTGTTAATGAGAGCTTCCTGAGCCTCCTGAAGCATATGATTGGCATGTCGGAGTGCTTCGTTTTCCTGCTTCAGCATCTCAATGAAGCGCTCATCTGTCTCTCTCAGAAATTGAGAGATATTTTTAGCAACGGCTAAGCTGAAAAGTGGCACTGACTGAACAAGTTTTAAAAATGCTTCTCTTGAGAGTGCCAATACTTCACTATCCGATTCCGCGATCATTCCGGCACTACGAGGCTTGTCTTCCAGAATAGCCATTTCGCCAAAAAGACCACCCTGTTCACTGTAGTAACCCAAAACTTCTGTTCTATCTTCCCCAACCAGCTTTACGATCCTGACCTTACCTGATGTAAGAATAAAGATATGATCACCCAGGGAGTTTTCCTGGATAATGGACTCTTCGTGTTTGTACTGTCGACACTCTATCATATCATAGATGTGCTTCAGCTCATCGTCAGGAATATCAGTAAATATCTGGAGTTTTTTCAGTGATTTAAAGGTAGGTTTCTTGAGCAATTTCATATGCGTTGAACCTAAAATAACATGGAATGTAACATTTCAAACCTTGATTCTCAGCTAGGCTTCCCAAGGCTGGAAATAGATTGGAGATCATGTGTAATTATTAGCTTGGGGACAATAAAAAAGCTGCCCCGAAAAATTACTCTTAGGGGGCAGCTATTGTTTAAAAAAGAACTCGCGATTTAGAGTTCGCGGGCCGCGGCCTGAGCGGCGGCCAGTCTTGCAATCGGTACCCTAAAAGGTGAACAGCTCACGTATTCGAGACCGGCTCTGTGGCAAAATTCAACTGAGCTTGGTTCACCACCATGCTCGCCACAAATTCCAAGTTTAATATCTGGTCGTGTCTCTTTTCCCAAGCGGCATGCCATTTCAATCAACTGGCCAACACCTTCCTGGTCAAGCACCTCAAAAGGATCATTCTTCAAAAGACCCTTTTCCAGATAAACCGGTAGGAATTTTCCTGCGTCATCTCGGGAGTAACCAAAAGTCATCTGAGTCAAATCATTGGTACCAAATGAGAAAAATTCTGCACTGGTAGCAATTTTGTCAGCGATCAGGGCTGCTCGAGGAATCTCGATCATGGTTCCGACTAAGTGGTCCACTGAGTCCCCGACCTCTTCGAACAGAACCTTGATGGTGTCACGAACGATCTTTTCCTGAAGTTCCATCTCAGCTAAGGTTCCAGTAAGTGGAATCATGATCTCTGGTTTGGCCACAATACCCTTTGCCTTGAGGGCCAGGGCAGCACCCATAATGGCTTTGGTCTGCATCACAGTGATTTCAGGATAGGTATTGCCCAGACGACAACCTCTATGTCCTAGCATGGGGTTGAACTCAGCAAGATCATCAACTTTCTGCGAAATAACTGCCAGATCAACACCCATGACATCAGCCATTTCCTGCTGACCCTTTTCATCGTGGGGTACAAACTCATGCAATGGTGGATCCAATAAGCGAACAGTCACAGGAAGATCCTGCATGGCTTCAAATATGCCTTCAAAATCTTTCTGCTGAATGGGTAGAAGTCTTTCCAGAGCGGCTTCACGACCAGCCTGGTCCTCAGCGAGGATCATTTCGCGCATAGCAATGATCTTATCACCTTCAAAAAACATATGCTCGGTCCGACAAAGACCAATACCCTTGGCGCCAAATTCTCTGCCGATTTTGCTCTCGCGAGGTGTATCCGCATTGGTGCGTACATACATTCTGGTAAATTTATTGGTGAGATCCATAAGCTTACTAAAGGCACCACTTACTTCAGGATCGATGGTTTTGATCTTGCCCTCAAATATTTCACCAGTAGATCCATTTAGAGAAACCCAGTCTCCTTCATTAAAAACGCTACCGTCTACGGTCAAGGTTCTAGCTTTATAGTTAATTTTAATTGCACCAGCGCCAGAGACACAACATTTACCCATCCCACGAGCCACCACCGCTGCATGTGAGGTCATTCCACCCCTTGCAGTAAGAATACCATTGGCAATGTTCATTCCCTCCAGGTCTTCAGGGGAAGTCTCTATTCTGGCTAGAATAGAATTCTCATATTTGTTGGCCTCGTCGGCATGAAAGACAAGTTGACCTGTTGCAGCACCTGGAGATGCGGGCAGGCCTTTGGTCAAGACTCGCGTAGCAGCCATGGCTTCTTTATCAAAAACAGGGTGGAGTAATTCATCCAGTTTGTTAGGCTCGACACGCATGAGGGCTTCTTTTTCATCAATTTCACCGGCATCCAGCATTTCCATGGCAATACGTACCATGGCAAAACCTGTTCTTTTGCCACTACGGGTCTGAAGCATCCATAATTTACCGTCCTGCATGGTAAACTCAATGTCCTGCATATCTTTGTAATGGTCTTCAAGCCTCTGTTCGATGGTGTGCAGCTCGGTATAGATCTCAGGCATTAGCTCTTCGAGTGAAGGAAACTCTTTTAAGCGCTGTTCTTCAGAGACACCAGCCAGGACGGCCCAGCGTTCGGAACCGACCTTGGTGATCTGCTGAGGTGTTCGTACACCGGCTACTACATCTTCGCCCTGGGCATTGATGAGATATTCACCGTTAAACATATCTTCGCCCGTTCCAGCGTCACGAGTAAAGGCGACACCCGTACCCGAATTATCGCCCATGTTCCCAAAAACCATGGCCTGTACGTTGACAGCAGTTCCCCAGTCCCCAGGAATTTTATTCAGCATGCGGTAATAAACTGCACGGGGGGTCTCCCATGAATCAAATACGGCCATAACTGAGCCCCAGAGCTGATCCCATGGATTGTCTGGAAAACTGTGCCCGGTCTTTTTGGTGACAGCAGCTTTAAATTCTGCAACAAGGGTTTTCAGGTCTTCAACGGTGAATTCTGTATCCAGTTCATAACCCTTGGTTTCTTTCAATTCTTCCATGATCTCTTCAAAGGGATCGATATCCTCTTTTGATTCTGGCTTCATCCCTAGAACAACATCTCCATACATCTGGACGAAACGTCGGTATGAATCCCAGGCAAAGCGTTCATTCCCAGACTTCTTTGCAAGTGCTTCAACAGCACTGTCATTAAGACCCAGGTTTAAAACAGTATCCATCATGCCAGGCATGGATACGCGGGAACCTGAGCGAACCGAGAGCAGGAGTGGGTTTTCTTCGTCGCAAAATTTAGCTCCCATCACGGATTCGACTTCTTTTACAGCAGCTTCAACTTCAGCCTTGATGAGCTCAACAGTTTGGTCGCGACCAACTTGATTATACTCTGTACATACTTCTGTGGTGATGGTGAATCCAGCAGGAACAGGAATCCCCAGGCCACTCATTTCAGCCAGGTTTGCTCCCTTGCCTCCAAGAAGATTTCTCAGTGAAGCATCTCCCTCGGCTTTTCCCCCTCCAAATGTGTAAACGCGTTTTGTCATGATTAAATCATCCTTTCAAATCAAACATATATGATAGTAGAGTAGTGTAAAAAGTTGAATCGTGTCTCAGTTCTGAGTGACGTGGTCTCATAGCGTCGAATTAAATGATTTCACTCTCAATTAGCCAGTAAATTCAACCAAGCAATATTATACGAATCATATAACAATTTATGGCAGGAGAGGACGCGATATCCATTCTTAAAATGTCATATCCAATTTTTTGATGGATTCTGATGATCTGGGTCTAGATTCAAGAATGAAAACTTTGCTTATTTATGCCTTGAATCCTGAAGCAGGAGCCATAAAGCAGCACTTCCAACAGCTTTCTGTTAAATATTCAATTCGAGGGATGGAATTACTAAATGCCGGTGAAAATTTTGATCTGCTGCGAACAGGTATTGGTCTTGAACGGGCAGAAGTTGCTGTAAATAATGTGCCAGAACCGCATATATATGATCAAGTCATCCATTTTGGGGTCAGCGGATCACTTGACGACGAACTTCCCGTCCGCTCATTTATTAGAGGTCAACGATTCACTGCTCTGAACAAGGGAATAATTGAGTTAAGCTCCTCCAGTTTCCAGGATATTGAAGCGATAACATTTTTTAGCAGTATGAACGTTGTTTCCGATGAAGCATCCAGAAGGGTAGCCTCAGCCGGGGGAGCTCGGGCGGTTGATATGGAATCCTATGCCATTGCTGAATTTTGCCAGGAAAACGACCTCCCTCTAATTGCTCTCCGAATTATTTCTGATCGGGCCGGCGCTTCCACCCCGGAAGAATTTAGGGAAAATTTTAAAACTGCATCCCATGAATTGCAGACCTTTATCATCCAACATGTTTTATAACTCTGAGGCGGTAATGGCATGAAGATCTCCGTTGTCATCCCCAGCTTCAATCGGGCTCATAGTATAGAACAGGCCATCGATTCGGTTCTTCAACAGAGTACTCCCCCACATGAAATCATCGTCGTGGATGATCATTCAACGGACGCCACTCGACGTGCCCTAATAAAATTCAAGAAACAGATCAAAGTCATCAGAAATGAGGCCAATGAAGGTGTCTCTATTTCCAGAAATAAAGGTATAGAAGCCAGCTCTGGAGATTGGATAGCCTTTCTGGATTCGGACGATTGCTGGGACTCAAAAAAGTTGGAATTGCAAACGCGATTTCATGCAGCAGATCCTAATCTACGCATCAGTCAATGCGATGAGATCTGGATCAGAAATGGCAACAGAGTAAACCCCATGACCAAGCATGCTAAAAAAGGTGGGTGGATCTTCCAGGAATGCATCCCCCGCTGTGTTGTCAGTCCAAGTGCTGTGATCATCCACAGGGATATCTTTGCAGAAATCGGTGTTTTCGATCCACATCTTCCCGCCTGTGAAGATTACGATCTGTGGTTGCGAATTGCCCCTTATTACGAGATTGGCTATTTAGATCAAAAGTTGGTCACCCGCTATGGCGGTCATGAGGACCAATTGAGTAGAAAGTATTGGGGAATGGATCGCTTTCGGATCACAGCCATGGAAAAGCACCTGGATCTGGAGCTAAGGCCTGAATGGAAGACCACTCTCTTGGAAGAGTTGATCTTTAAATGTGGAATTGTAGCTACTGGGGCTAAAAAACGGGAAAATGAAGAAACAGCTGTTTCTTATCTGAAGAAACAGGAATTATACCAGGACATGCTCCTGTCACAAATCAATTAGATCTTAAAGATCTACTCAACTAGATCGTTGCGGATGCTGGCGTATTTGATCGTTGAATAGAGATTGCGATAAAAGGGTGGCTGGGTCTCTTCCATATGCTTCAAGGCCGCTTCAGTATCATATTCAAAGCGTCTGATATCCCAATCAATTGAATCCTCGCTCACACTCAAAAAAGCAACCACTCCCTTTTGGTTTTCATCGAAGGGTAATCCTGTAGAGCCCGGACAGAACACCTTCAAATTTCCGAACTGTTCGTTCCTCGGGATGTGAATATGACCATGCACAAAGACAAATCGTCCGGTACCCTCATGTTTAGTCTTGGCGTGATCACGCCATTTTTTTACTTCTGCAAGAGTGGGAGGAGCATCGTCACGCCCAAACCAGGCATGAGTAAACTCGATGTAAGTGCCATGAATGATCTCAAAATAACACATTCTCATTTTTCGGATGAAATCAGCACCATCAGAGCCCAACTGCTCGGCCGTCCATTTTTCATTGGCAACAATGTCGATGCACACCGGATCATCTGGGTCCATTCCCTCAATAGTGGGTCGTTCATATTCCCAGATTTTTTCAACGAGATATCTATCGTGGTTCCCACGAATGAATACTGCGTTGTCCAATTCCTTTAATTTATTGAGAACTTCTTCTGGGGCTGAACCTAAAGAAAAATTATCGCCAAGGCAGATAATGCGATCAACGTCTGCATTACTTTCAATAATCTCAAGGGCTTTTTCAAGGGCGAAAATATTCCCATGAATGTCCGTTATGATCGCATATGTTACTGTTTTTTCACTCTTTGAAGACATAGACTACACCCTTACTCATTTGTAAGCCTCACTCGTTACTCTTTATAACTGGGCGATAAATATCTCATTATTGCTTCCTAAATCAAATGAATAAAAATATCATAGGACATATATCATATTTAACAAAACAGTATTCTCGAAAAGGTTGCCTTGATGGTAATGGTCGGATATATTTGCGCCTGCATGAATATGACACCTAATAATATAAATAAATTGATAAGAGGAGAATCAATGAAACAGTCAAGAAACTTGTTGGTTTGGGTCGTCGGACTCTTGCTGCTGACGGTCCTGGGATGCGATTCCACCGACATGACTTCAGCTAAAGTGTACCTCCAGCAGAAAAACTATCAAAAAGCAGAAGAAATGCTGCTTCTCGCCTTTGACAAAGAACCTACAAATCCAGAACCAGCATATTTATTGGCCGTCGAGGTTTATGCCCGCAGTAAAACTTGGGACAAGGTCGCTGAATTTTTGAACGCGGCTGATGCCATTGGTCCACAATTCGCCGAAAAAACCAGACTTGCCCGCGAGAAATACTGGATTGATAATTTCAATCATGGCGCCAGTGGTTATAATGCCATGATCAAAGGGGACTCTGAGGACGAAGAAAAGCTATTTACTGAGACAGTCGCTTCATTCCAGAATTGCATATTAATCAATGCTGAGAAGCCAGAGACCTATGGAACACTTGCACAGGTTTACCTTTTCAAAGAGGATTTTGCAAAAGGTAAGGAATACATGATCCTTTCTGTCGAGAAGAATCCTATGGATATTACTTCGCTGGTTAATCTTGGAAATGTTTACTTCCGGGATAAAGATTACGATGATGCCCTTGTGTATCTGAAGAGAGCTATGGAAGTTGATCCTTCAAACTTGAACGCCATCAAGCAAATCGCATTTGTTTATGACGCTAAAGGAGAAAAGGAAATGGCAGCCCGGGCATATCTAAATGCCATTAAAGTTGATCCCGAGAACACGGACCTACATTACAATCTTGGTGTACTCTACTTCCAGCAGGAGAAATACGAAATTGCTGCAGCTGAATTCATCACAGTCGCTGAACTTTCACCTACTGAGGTAGATGGTTTATTCAACGCTGGTCTTGCCTATGGAAGGCTGAAAGATTTTAAAAAAGCTGAAAAATATCTGGAAAAGGCCTACGAGCTCACACCTGGGAGTCTAGATGTGGTCCATGAGTTGAAGATGGCTTATTACCACAATTATGGTACAAAATCCGATAAATTTAAAGCTATTGATAAGGTTGAAAAATCCCTTAAATAGATCTCGAAGCATTCGACATTAAAACCCCGCCTGCAAGCGGGGTTTTTTGTTTTATCTCCACCAACACACTTTATTTTTCCAGCAGAAAATAATTTCAACCAAAAGGATACAATAATGCATCATATTCTAATATTTACTTTAACCCTGTTCCTTGCCATCCCACTAAGTGCCAAGAAAAAGGGGGCTCCCCCTATGAGTTCTGGTGCGCCTGGGGACAGAACCTGTCTGACTAGTAAATGCCATGCCGGAAACGACCTGAACTCTGATAAGGCTAAGATCTCAATTGAAGGAATTCCGAAAAATTTTGTACCCAATGAGGTATACGATGTCACCGTGCACATGGAACAAGCTGGGATGAAAAAATGGGGCTTCCAGGCTACAGTGGCCGATGAGGAAGGCGAAGAAGCAGGAACGCTAATCTCATCCAAAGATCAACCCACTCAACTCCTGGATGATACACGAACCAAATCACGTACTTCCCGACGATATATTTCTCACACTGAGCAGGGTATAAAGGGTCCCGAAAAAGGGGAATCTCAGACCTGGACTTTCCAATGGAAAGCACCAGCAGACACAACTGCAGTCACACCGACATTCTATTTTGCTTTGAATGCAGCAAACGGGAATACAAAAAAAACCGGCGATTTCATCTACACGCGTCAATTTGAGGTAAAACCGAGTAAGGATTAATATTCGTAATTTTAGCTGAAAGACTGAATTTCAACATTCAGTCTTTCTTCGCTTTCCCGATGATTGGCCTTTTTAGGCTCATTGCCGTACACTAATTTCCATGATATGTTTAATTCGCTAAGCAGAGGGCTCGTTGGCATGGGACTGCTCATCGCAGTTTCTGTTTATTCTCAAAAAATTCCAATTTTTGAGCCCTATTTGTTACCCCTCCCTTCGATCAGTGGAGGTATTTCCTACTTTTCCTTAATTCCAACACAAAACCTGTACCTGGCTTCGAGTCCAGTTGGCTGGACAATCGCCGATACACTTCGCGGTTTTGTAGGCACTTTGGATATAGAATTTATGCGGTATCGATGGGGAGACAAGCTGTTGAAATCCCCTAGGTACGATGCTTACTCAAGTCTGGGATATTCCTTTTTTAATCACTTTGGATCCCTGGCCTTACCCTCAAATTACCCCTCCTCCTTTGAATTGGGTCATGTTCCGGTATCTGGCTTTTCCTTGAATCTTTTGGTCAAAGAAATTTATCTGGATAACCGATTCATATATAATTACAGCCACCGTGGAAACTTGCATGCCAGTCTGGGAGTTGGTCTTACCTCACTCAAAGCATATAAAAATGGAGCTGGTGTTCGCATAATAGAATCGAATGGCCTAGGCTTTCATTTTGGCATTGGGTGGAAGATGACCCTGCTAGGCAGAATGGGTGATCGCTATCGCTTGGGGGTTGATCTGGGTTACACATTGCGTAGTTTCAGTTTTGGTGAACAGGATGATAATCTAAAACTGAGTGGTGGGGCCAGCGGTTCGATCTCGCCCCTTGAATCCATATCGTTAAACACCCCGGAATTAAAAGTCAGTTTTGAGTTTGGTGAAAGGTTTTATGCTTCGCATAGCCCCTACCGAGAACCCTACAAGCTTGGTTTGTTAAATCTCAGCAGCGGCGTGGGATTCACAAGATTAAAAGCGGGAACAAGCATTCAGTACGATACCAGTGGCGTCTCACTGAGTCTTCCACTCAATTCTAAACTTTCTCAAAACTTTGATTTGCAAGTCTTTAGATACAACTGGCCGTTTCATTTCATCAAGCAAGCCAATATCGATGGTTTCAGTGGGATGGGCCTGCGCTATTGGAGAACGTCCCAGGCGGCTAATCTGCCCGCTGGCTGGGCTCGCCAGATCAGCGATGGTTCAAATAGCTACACGGGGATGAGTTTTTCACCCAAAGTAATTGATATTTATCTGGAGCATGAAGTCTTATACCCGCTGGGGCAGCGATTACACGCAAAGGTGAGTGCAGGTACCGGTTATGCAAACATGACCCTCTATCAAAATGTTAATTTGGATAAAGTCATCGCTTCTTCCGCTCTGACATGGCAATTAGGAACAGGGCTTGGATATACTTTTCAGGGTGACGGAAGCTCCATGGTGGTCATAGGACTCAGTGCCGGGTATTACCATCAAGCCTTCGATTTTGATCTAAGCTCTACAGATATTTCCGCTGCCATTTCAAATGAAGTAATCCCCATTACTTACCTCGATTTGAGTCAAGCAGTAATCTCACTTGATATTGGATTGATCTTCGGTGGGAATTCCAATTCAGCTCAAAAGGCGCATGATGAGTTTGTAGCCAAAAACTTTACAAAGGCTCTGGAAATTCAAACAGAATTATTGAACTCCTTCCCTGATCACCACAATAGAGAAGCGATGCGAATCGAAAAGAAAATGATCGAGGACACTCTGATAACCCACTATTATCGTGATGCCCATCAGGTTTTGAGCGATGGTAAATTAAAGAGTGCCCATTCTCTTCTTGGTCGTGGGAAAGCCCCCCCGACTGAAGGGGTTCAAAAGGCTATCGGTGGGATGAAGGTTACTATCTCAGATCGGGCGCTTGAATCAGCCGCTGAAGCCTTAAAAAATCTTGATTATGAAACTGCTGAAGAGATGATCCTTTTGGCATTAAAAAGTGATCCCTCATCCATCAATGTAGCCAAGGTGCTTCTGGCACGATCCTATATCATTCGAGCATCCATTCTACACCAATCAGGTACCTATGGACGTGCTCTTTATTGGCTTCGGCAGGCCGATGGGCTTACTGATCGATATAAATTTATGACGGATAAATTACGGGAGAAAATTGGTGAAGGCCGACTGGATGATGCCAATGAGGGAATTTTGCGAGAAGATAAAGAAATGGTATATCAATCCATGCAAGATGCCAAAGCCCTCAAACCAATATTAAGCGATATTGTGGATGAGTACCTCAAGAGTCTGGAAGCAGCCATTGAATTCGAGATAGATGAACACATCGGTTCATTAAAGAGGATGGCGCTTGACAATCTTCTGGATGATATTTCAGAGTTAGATCCAAATAATTTTGTACCCAGTATTGGAATGCAGGGTTCTGTCCTGTCAAATTATGTAGGACCGCCCACACGGAAATTCAAAGAGGGAGAGTATGAATTGTGGACCTATCCCAGGGACAACGGTGTTGAGCTCTGGCTATACCTTCAAGAAGGAATTATAGAAAAGGTCGAGTTTAAGGAATAATGCTAGACGCTGGCAATTGGTCAGATCAGATGATGTCCTTTTAGACCCTGATAGACTTCCGAGACAATTACCTTAGTTATACCCCAGGCAGGCACTGCCAAAAACATTCCCAGCACTCCCATCTGAGAGCCAATCAATATCAAGAGGATCACCGTAAGCGGATGCATTTCCATGGATCCAGAGACCACAATGGGTGAGATCACATTGTTGTCAATCATTTGAACCAAAAAGAACATGCCAATTATATGGAAGATGTAGTAAAAGTTTGCGGCTGCTACTGGGTCACCGAGATTGTTAAATAGACTGACAACAATTGCCGGCGCCATACCCATGAAAGGTCCTATAAAAGGAATCATGTTTGCCATCCCAGCAATGGACCCAATGAGAAAAACACCTGAAATATTGGCATCAAAGACCCAATTTAACAGACTTAGTCCGATAATCGATTGAATCGCTACTCCCAGCGCGGCCAGTAATTGACCTCTTAAAAAGTTGGTGAGCTGTTTTTTGGTTTTGTAGCTAATATTCAGCGACATTTCAAAATATCGATTGGGAACCATCCCAATAAGACTCTTCATCATTCTCGCACCATCGACTAGGAAAAACATGGTGATGATAAGAATAAAGACAATGGTTGCTAGCGTATCTAAGGCTCCAGCCAGGATAGATCCTAACTGTCCAAAAAACTGGGATGTTAGATTTGAAAGTGTGTCCGTATCCAGCTGAAAGCTGGGCACAAATTGAGAGACCTTAGCATTTATATTATCGATCATTGAGTTGAGCGAGTCCGTTGCAGATTGTTGCTGTATCATATCCTTTATACGGCTTATCTCTGACAGAAGCGTGGGGATGCCACGAACAATACCGGTGCCCAGCAGGGTGAATATTCCGCCGAAAACCATGAGAGCTCCCCAGATACGTTTAATCCCTGAAGTCTCCAGGCGATCGACCAGGGGATTTAGTATGGCCGTAAGAATAGATGCAATCACAAGAAGAAATAGGGCGTCCATTACCAGGGGGAGCGCTTTGTAAGCCGCTGCCAGCGCCATTATCAGGACGAAGAAATAGATCAGTGTTTTGAGCAAACTCTGGTGAAAGAGTCTAACTGACTGAGAGGCTATCTGGACAGGTTCTCTGTTACTCATCGTCATCTGTCTCGGTCAATTCTTCAAGCTGACGAGAGACCTTAACCAATTCACTATTGGTGGTACGTAATCGTGTTGCCAACACTTCAGAAAGGGAAAGGATGATCTTCCCGCCAACAGACGGTTTGATCTTCAGAATATCCATAAGATCCGGTCTATAAAAACCGATTATAGTACAACTCTCCAGAGCGGTGGCCGTGGCTGTCCTTGGTGATTCATCCAGGAGTGCGATCTCGCCAAAAAAGTCGCCCTCACCTAGCTCGGATAATTTCTTGGGCTTCTGCTGGGGAATGTCCAGAAAGATTCCAACACGGCCTTCAATGATGATATACATCCCACTGCCAGGATCGCCCTGCTTGAAAATGGGTTCGTCAGGAGCATAGTTACGAATGTGAATAGCATGTTCAACGATCTTTAATTCCTGCCATGAGAGTCGACCAAAAATATTTACCTGGGATAGAGTCATTTGAGCCTGGCTATGCTTGGGCTTTAATTTGTCTTTAAAACTCTCAAATAATGGATATGACACTTTTGATTTCTCGCTCATTAGAACCGTCCCAGACAAGATTTGTTAAACTCAGTTGTTACTTGAATTTCAAGATAACTAGCCATGACATGTTTTCAAAATATTTGATGCAAAAAAGATCAGGTAAAATCAGATCGTGTTGCTCTCTTAAATTATTTTTCCCAGAATAAAACCGATGACAACCCCTACCAGCAAAACCAGGGTCAGGACTCTTCCCTGAACCACACTTGAGCCAAATCCCTTTTTGACAAAGAAAATAGAAACGAAATACCCCCCGGCATTGAGCAACCAGAAGACTGGAATTGATAAGACCTTGATAATGAGGGGTCCTATAAAGGGAATTAAAGCGACCAGACCTACAACACCGGCAAATGCATGTGAGAAAATTCCAAAAAGCACGACCAAGCCTGCCATGATCTCTTTATCCCACTCAAAATGGAGACCAATATAGACAAATACGCCGGCCGCAATCAGAAAGACAAATGTGATCCGATATTCGACGAGTATGTTGCGTGTTCGTTCAAACATATTAACTCACAAAAAATAATAACAAGAACAGGAAATCCCTTATTCTTTTACAAGATTCAAAACGACCGCTTTGGGGAATGTACCAAACTGAGCCCTTGTATAGATCCCCTTAGCGTTGACCCACAGATAAAAGCGTGTCCCTTCTTTCGCGATGACAGAGGTGAGGACGTCATTTTCTTCAAGAAGCGATTTCCCACTGACAAAATGCAGATCTGTTTGTATTAATGTCTCTCCATTTCCCACGCTGTGGTCCACATGGGGATGAACAGCATCATAGCGAGTGGCGGTAGCTTCCCAGAGCTCACCATCAATGAAGATTGGAAGTTTAGTTGGGAAAAAATTTGGGTCGGCTGCCTTTCCTGCAAGGTAGTGCGTTGCTGAGAATACAGTTAGTCCACTCTCCGGAAAGTCCAACTGAGTCCCATCAGTAAATCTTACCTTTTTCTCATCCCCTGATCGTTTTGCCCCGATCTGAAATTTCATGTCACCCTCCGAAATGGATTTGGACCAACTCAAGGGTGCGAAGTTATCTTTGCGAAAATGAACGCGATAGATATTGTGGATCGGGTGAAAGAAGGCGATGAAGGGCTTTAATTGATTATCGTAAGTGATATGGACACTACTATCGTCTTCAATCCAGGTAAGTTTCATATCCAGAAGAGGAATTCTCACATACGATACTTCGTACTGATATACCTTACCAATGTTATCTGCAAACAGAGTACTCAAACTGAAACAAAGTAGGAGTAGATGTATTGGTTGCTTGATCAAACTCAGGGCTTCCAAGTAAATTTGCCACGCAAGCCCATGAGACCGATATAGCTGATGTAAACTGGCTGGATTACGAACCAGAGTGGGTACCATTTCACCAGAGACCAATATCCGAAGGTTCTAGCTCCCAGAAGGAGAACCAGCCCTTCAAACAGAAATTTAGAACCCACGAGAATCCAAAACCCCACCCCACCCTGCAACATAATTGCTGAGATCAAGATTAAAAAATTGCATAGAAAGGCACTGAACAAAAAGCCGAAGAACAGCGGGTCAGTTTTTTCAAGACCCCTGGAATTTGAGGACCAGCGGATTCGTTGGTTAATGAATGCCTTCAGCGAACTCATGGGTGCCGTCTTGACAAAATGCCCTGATTCAAAAATGAATTTTGCTTTTAAGCCTGTTTTCTCAGGTATGTTCTGCACCAGATAGACGTCATCTCCTGAAATCTTATGAGCGACCGGGTTGAAGCCTCCTATTGCTGTGAAGGCTGATCGTCGATAAGCAAGATTTTGACCGGAGCCACTCCAGACGAAGCCCTGTGCCATCATACCCGCGTTGGCCACCATTACGGCTGCAAAATCAAGTGCCTGATATTGAGCAAAGAGATTGAGAGATTCAACCTGTGAGTAACCCACCAGAATCCCAACATCCTCCTCAAGCTGAGAGACCGCCGAAGAAATCCAGCTTGGACCCACCCGACAATCAGCATCTGTACTCATGATGATCTCAGCTGTGGTTTGCTTTAAGCATTGGGTCAGTGCATTTTTCTTGGGAGTCATACTAGGGGACGGCGATGTCACTCGGATGGCGTGAAACTGAGGCTGCTGCTTGGCAAAACCATCAATTATGGACCAGGTTGAATCTGAGGAACGATCATCTGCGATATAGATATCCAATTGACCCGCATAGTCCTGGTGTGCCAGATCGGACAATAGATCAGGTAAATTTTGTTCCTCATTGCGGGCGGCAATGATGACGGCAACATCAGGCGTAAGGTCCCGGACAGATTCAGTTCTATGGAGCAGGAGACCCCTGGATATAAAGAGGGTGAAAACCCCGTAGCTCAAGGTGGCTAGTGCCAGGAGACTTATGATTATAATGGTCATTCTTTAGAGGATGAAAAAGCCGGCTACCAGGAAGTAAACCACCACGCCGAGGATATCAACACTGGTAGTTACAAAAGGGCCGGTTGCTACAGCAGGATCCAAATTTACTCGATCGAGAATTACGGGTACAAGGGCCCCAACGAAGGCAGCAGTTGCCATGGCTAAAATAATACCCACACCAACGGTTATCCCAAGTTCAATTGACGTCATGACACCAACGTCCATATAGCCTAATTGGCCCAAAGCCCAACCTGCTCCACCAAGAAGTACGCCATATAGAATTCCTAAAATGAGGCCTACCTGTAACTCCTTAAACACAATATGCATGGCTTGGGCTGAGGCAACTCTTCCCGTGGCAATACCTCGAACAATGATGGTAGCCGTTTGGGTTCCCACATTACCTGCCATACCAATGATGATGGGTAAAAATGCCATGAGAGCCAATACTTGTCCCAGGGTCTCTTCATAGTTTGTGATTATTGCGGCAACCAGCATACCGCCAAACCACGATGCGAAAAGCCAGGGGGCACGTGTTTTTACATTGGAGAAAGCCGTCTTCATGAGGATATCACGATCACGACCAGCACCCGCCATTTTGAGGAAATCTTCTGTGGCCTCTTCCCGGATCACATCGATGACATCATCCACGGTGATGATACCCATGAGCTTGTTCCCCTCATCCACAACGGGCACGGCTAAAATATTATAGCGAGAAACAATATGGGCAACTTCTTCCTGATCTGTCAGGGGTTGGACCGCGTGAACAGAGGTAGTCATCATCTGACTTAATTTCTTAGTGGGTTTCGATGTTATCAGATCCCTTAAAGATATGACACCCACCAGATGTTGTCTATCATCAATAACATAGAGATAGAAAACCATCTCCTGCTCATCCTGATTCTGTATGGAGGCAATGGCTTCACCCACAGTGGTATCTTCATGGAGAGCGAAGGCTTCCGGAATCATCAAACCACCAGCAGAATTTTCCGGGTAAGACATGAGTGATTCCATCTCTTCAGACTCACTGGTCTTGAGACGATTGAGGATCTCTTCTGCTAATTCGTCTGGAAGTAATTGGAGAATGTCAGCCTCATCATCAGGAGACATGGCCTTCATCAACTTCATGGTTTTTTCAATGGGTATCTTGGTGATAAGCTCCTCAACGAGGTGCTCATCCATCTCTGAGACGACTTCGGCGGCATGTTCAACTGATGCAATCGTTAGAAATGCTGCGATGCGCTCCTCACTGGTAATATGACGGAAGATAAGAGCCAGATCTGCAGGGTGCAGTTTGGCAAGCATGTTTTCCAGATTACTCTTGGCGTGCCGGCGCAAGAGGCGTCTTACAGTGTCAATATGGAGATGTAGATCTTTCATTTGCTTGCGGTGAAATTAAGCCGGATTAGCCAAGAAAGAAGGATGAAAAGAGCTTGAACTCGCTGGTTTCACAGCACTTTTTGATCCGGATTAGAAATGTTATTCTTTATTCCCTCCAGCGCCAGTTTCAACTATGTTCCTGCGATGAAACAAGCTGATAGCATATATCTGGATCATGCAGCCGCCACATTCCTTCTACCGGTGGTTCAGGATCACATTGCTGAATGGGTGCAAAATAAAACGGTCAATCCTTCCAGTATTCATGGGAAGGGTCGATTGGCTGCTGCTCAATTGGACCAAGCTCGCCAGGATGTGGCTTCAGTCCTTGGTGCAAAACCCAGTGAGATCATTTTCACTTCCGGGGGTACAGAAGCTAACAATCTTGCCCTTGTTGGAATTGCCGAAAGCCTCGAAAAACAGGGAAAACATATCATCACCTGTACCACTGAACACCCCTCCGTACTGGAGAGCTGTAAACAACTCGAGTCCAGGGGATTCAGAGTCACCTATTTAACCACTGATTCTAAGGGCAATATCGATCTCGATGAGTTGAGAAACAGCATTGAGGATGACACCATACTCATCTCCATAATGTGGGTGAATAATGAGACCGGCTTAATTCATCCGGTCCATACAATTGCTGGTATTGCCAAAGAACATGGTATAAAATTTCATTGCGATGCTGCCCAGGCTCTGGGTCATATCCCGATAAGAGCTGACTCGCTTGGCGCCGACGCCATCACTTTTTCTGCTCACAAGATCGGTGCCCCCAGCGGACTCGGAGTTCTCTATATTCGCAAGGGAACCAGTCTGGAGAGGCAAATTCAGGGTGGTGGCCAGGAGAGTAATCATAGAGCCGGTACTCAGAACCTTCTGGGCGCCAGTGCCTTCGCCAAAGCTATTCAATTTCACTACGATCATTTCCAGGAGCATGAAGCGCATTTTAATTCTGTAATGATTCATTTGCAGAATCAATTGCTTACAATGAGTGGCGTTCAAATCAATCGAGGGAAGGATGGTTATAGCCCCCATATTTTGAATTGCTCCTTCCATAATATTGACGGGGAAGCCTTATTCATCAGATTGGACATGAAGAATATCTCGGTTTCAAATGGTGCAGCCTGTAGTTCAGGTTCACAGGCCCCCTCCCATGTCCTTTCCGCCCTCGGCATAGAAGACAGCCTTGCTCAGGCAAGCCTGCGCCTCTCATTGGGACTGGATACCAGCATTGCAGAGATTGATCAGTTTTGCGATGAGTTAGAAGATATCCTTCATTCAATTAAAAATGAGAAACGCTGATGTCTGCAAACCCCAAAAAAGTAGTGATTGCCATGAGTGGCGGCGTTGATAGCTCACTGGCTGCGCGCATCCTGGTTGAGCAGGGCTACGATGTAACCGGAATCACAATGAAACTCTGGGGTTACCTGGATACAGGTGGACAACCCACCCATGATAGCAATTGCTGTTCTCTGGACGATATCAATAATGCCAAGGCTGAATGTGCCTCTCTGGGCATTCCTCACTATACGCTGGATATGTCTGCCGAATTCAAACAGATCGTCATGGAAAATTTTGTTTCTGAATATAAAGCGGGTCGCACGCCTAATCCTTGCATTGTCTGTAATACTGAGATCAAATGGTATGGCCTCTTGAATAAATTGGATGACCTGGGTGTAGATTATCTGGCGACAGGTCATTATGCTCGAAAGGTCAAGCATGAGACCTCAGATAGCTGGGTTATCGGCAGGGGAAAAGATACAGTCAAGGATCAGTCCTATGTCCTATGGGGAATTCGCTCGGAAGATCTTGAGCGTACCCTCTTCCCCTTAGGCGATCTTGCCAAATCAGAGGTCAGGCAGCTTGCAGCTGATGCAAATATGAGAACTGCTGATACGCCTGAATCCATGGAAATATGTTTTGTGCCTGATAATGACTATCGCCGTTTCTTAAATCAGCAATATCCTGAGGTCATTGCATCATCACCTCCAGGCGATTTTGTCAATTCCAAGGGAGAGGTAATTGGTCAGCATCAAGGCGTCTTCAATTACACGGTAGGCCAGCGAAAAGGATTGGGTCTTGCCACAGGTGAGAGGGTCTTTGTGAATAAAATTGATGTTGAGAACAATATTGTTCATGTTGGGGATAAAAAAGAAACCGAAGCACGCAGGTTCCTGGTGAATTCCTGCAATTGGCTCATTCCCGAATCATACCTTATGGATAAACCCGTCAAGGTTCAGATCCGATATAACCATGAGGCAAAACCAGCCCATATTTCCAGACTTTCCCAGGACGATGTCCAGGTGGTTTTTGATCATCCGGAAAACGCAATTACACCGGGCCAATCTGCCGTTTTTTTTCTGGACGATCAGGTGGTTGGCGGCGGCATCATAAAATCAGTTTAATGATTGAAATCCATACCCTTGAAGAAGAAGCGGTTTAAATTGACCCTATTAATGGAGTTGTTATGAATCGACAATTAGCAGTGGTAATCATGGCGGCGGGTAAGGGAACCCGTATGAAACGGGATGATATTCCCAAAGTTTGCAACCTTGTCCTGGGAAAGCCACTAATCCAATATGTTGTTGATCAGGCTAAATATCTTGCCGCCTCAAAGATCATCTGCATTGTTGGGCATAAACAGGATGTGGTACGAGAAACATTGAAAGATGAACCCGTACTCTTTGCCGAACAGCTTGAACAGTTGGGAACAGGACATGCCGTTCTTCAAACTGCTGATCTCCTCGAGGATTTTGATGGTGATATCATTGTCTTGTCAGGTGATGTCCCACTTTTACGGGGTAGTACACTCTCATCTCTCCTGGAAAAACATCGACATGAAAATTATGCGGCAACCGTGTTAACTGCCTTAGCAGATGAGCCCAGAGGATATGGTCGAGTTTTAAGAACACAGGATGACCTTTTTGATCGAGTGGTTGAGCACAAGGATGCCACTGCGGATCAACTAAGTATTCATGAGATCAACTCGGGCATTTATGTTTTTGATAGCAAATTGCTCTTCACAAATCTACCTAAAGTAAGTAATAGCAATGCTCAGGGAGAATATTACCTGCCCGATGTACTCCCTTTATTAAAAAGCGGGGAAGCAAAGGTAGGGGTTGAAATCTGTGAAACTTTTGCTGAAATTCAGGGTATCAATACTGTAGATGAATTAAAAGCAGTTGAAGATAAGATTTTAGCCTCAATGGAGGACACATGAACCACCTGAAAAATCGACATTTTGTCAACTTGATTGCCATCGTTTTGCTTGTACCAATGATGCTTCAAGCACAATATAAAGCAGAAGCACCTTCCATTCCGGGACTCAACACGAGTCGATCCAGTGCCCCCACCAGTATTTTTGGACTCGATCTTTCCAGGGTTGATTTCCACAACAGCTATTCAATGGAAGTAAGCTCCTTTAGCGGTAATACGGTAGCTATGGGTTTGCTCAAATCAAGTTTTGACTATATGGTTAATCCACAAGTAAGTGTCCGCGGATATGTGGGTCTGATGCATTCCCCCTTTTCAAGCTTTGGACCAGTTGGCGAACAGTCCTCCTTTGTGAATGGAATAAACAAAGATAACATAATTTATGGTGGGGAGATCACCTATCGACCAACAGAAAATATGTTCCTGCAGATCGGCATTAACCGGATCCCTCAGAATGCATACAGACAGCAATATTCACCCTACTCATACACAAGACGAGGATATTAATCTTCTATGGCAAAAGTCCTGAACAATAAATCCTCAAAGCAATCTCGACGAGCCACCAAAAAGAATAGGAAGAAACGACCAGCTCAATCTGTTGATATGCTGGTTAATTTCCTGATGCTGGCACTATCAGTGCTGGTACTTACTTTCATCTGGTCATTCTGGAACCGTCACACAAATAATCGGGCTGTTGCCGAAGAAATGCGCTATTATGCAGAAATTCCTGAAGAGGTCACACCGGAGACGCTGATCGCCAACAAGAAATATCCTAATGTCAGTGTGGAAATACTGAATGGATGCGGGGTAAGTGGTGTGGCAGCATTATTTAAAGATATCGTTCATGAGAAGACCTTTGACGTCCTGAATACCGAAAACGCCGCTCACTTTCAATATGACAATACCATAATTATTGCCCGAACAGATAATACGGATGCAGCTTTCCAGCTCGCAAAAGAATTGGGCTTGAACAGGGAGCGTGTCAGCATTGAAAAAGATATCAGTTTGGCTGTGGACATTACCATGATCATTGGTCATGACTACAAATCGGTTCCGGCTTATCAACAGAAAAAGTCATAAGACCCTATCCCTATCTCCTTGACCTACTTAAAAACACTTAAAATAGATTAGATCCCTCAATGCCTGATAATTATACAGATTCAAAAAAGTTAGCGCTCGAAATAGGCGAACTGGCTCTACAAAAAAAAGCGAACCGCGTCAAGATCCTGGATGTACACAAGATTACCTCAATGACTGATTTTTTTGTGATCTGTTCCGGTTATGCCGATGTCCAGGTTAAAGCCATTGTTGATCATATCGTGGATGAGATCGCCGTCGTTGAAAGACCCTTCAATCGTGAGGGTTATGATTCTCGTGAATGGATCCTCCTGGATTACATTAATGTTGTGGTACATGTCTTTCATGAAGCCAGTCGGGATTACTATGATCTCGAACGCTTATGGATCGATGCTGAAGTCACTGATCTTACTGATGAAGAAGATCAGCTTCCCGATCCCAACACCCCCCTCTTCGATGATCTCTAAACCAGATTGAATCCTGATTTGTACGACTATTTAGAAAAACTACTCCTTGCTCGTCTGGAACAGCTTGGTTGGGCAGGTGATCGGCTACAACTCTCCCGTCCCAAAAGTTCTGATAATGGTGAATGGTCAGCCAACATTGCCATGGCATTAGCTCGTGATCTTAAGCGAGCACCGCTTAAGATCGCTGAGGAATTAATGGATGGCCTGGAGTTTGATCCCGGTATTGTAGAAAAGTACGAGATCGTTAATCCCGGCTTTATCAATTTCTATCAGTCAGCCAATTATTTAACCAGCCAACTGCGTAGTATTCTTGAGAGCGGAGATGATTTCGGTAAGAATGATGTGGGACAGGGGAAGACAGCCCAGGTTGAATTTGTCAGCGCCAACCCAACTGGTCCATTAACAGTAGGCCATGGTCGACAGACGGTTCTGGGGGATACTCTCGCTAATATTCTAAGCTGGTCAGGTTATGATGTGACGAGGGAATACTATTTTAACAACGCGGGTCGACAAATGCGTTTACTGGGCGAGTCCTTGAAGGCTCGCTACTTGGAGTTAAAAGGGCAAACTATTGCTCTTCCTGACGGTGGGTATGAAGGTGAGTATCTTATTGATGTTGCTCAAAACCTACTTAACGAGCAAGCGGATCTGGATGCTGACACAGATGTTGATCTATTCAAAGAATTTGCTGAAAATTCAATTTTTGCCATCATTAAGACCAGCCTGGAGCGCATCGGTGTTGTGCATGATGTCTTCTATAACGAACGATCCCTCTATGAGACAGGTAAAATTGATGAGGTACTTGGTCTCCTGCGGGAAAAAGATCTGATCTATGAAAAAGATGGGGCTACCTGGTTCAAGACCAGCGAACTTGGTATTGAGCAAGATCGCGTCCTGGTGAAATCCAGTGGCGAACCGACCTACCGTCTCCCTGATATAGCATATCACCGGGAAAAGGTTGCCCGTGGTTTTGATCTGGTGGTGGATATTTTCGGTGCAGATCATATTGACGCCTACCCCGATGTATTATCTGCCTTGAAGGTCATGGATCTTAAGCATGATCACATCCATGTGGTCATTCATCAGTTTGTTACCCTGCTACGATCTGGTGAAGTGGTTAAGATGTCAACCCGTAAAGCCAATTTTGTAACGCTGGATGAGTTGATTGATGAGGTTGGAGCAGATGTAGTTCGCTATTTCTACATCATGCGCAGCGCCTCCAGTCATTTAAATTTTGATCTAGATTTGGCGAAAAGGCAGACTGAGGAGAATCCTGTTTTTTATCTCCAATATGCCTATGCGCGCATATCAAGTATCTTTCGAAGAGCTCAGGAACGGGGATTGAAAGCTGATGCCAAGGGAGCTAATCTATCTCTTTTGGATGAAGAATTCACGGTGGCTTTAATCAACGAGGCTCTCACATTTCCAGAAGTCATTTCTCATTGTTTGAAATCTTTGGAAGTTCATCACCTACCTGGTTATTTGTTCAATCTGGCGACGGCACTTCACAAATTTTATACTGAATATAAGGTGATCGATCTTGAGAAGCCTGAATTATCACAGGCCAGACTGGCCTTACTTGAAGCGGTTCAGATCACGCTAAGAAACGGCTTGCAGATTCTCGGGATCAGTGCACCGGAGCAGATGTAGTTTGAAGCAATAGCTGAAAACGGGTAAAAACCCGTTTTCAGCTATGTACTATGGTTTTGTGGTCCTTCGACTTGTCTGAAAAGATATATCCGTGTAAATCTGTGAAAATCCGTGGCAAATAATTTTTACTCTTAGCCCTCTTGAAGGAATTCTTTTTCGTATTCCGTTTCCAGATCATGTTTATGGCGTAACTCCTCGTCAGCCATCATCTGAAAGAATGTGTTCAGCTTTTTATCCATGGAAAAATGATCAGCAAGATCCTGATACATCTTTGCCGTTTTGTCTTCTCGCTTGGCTGCCAGGATCAGAATTTCCTGGGTGCTGAGGTTTTCGCTGAGGACCGGTTCCATCAAATAATCTGTGATTTTTAAATTGGCAGGTGGTAGATCCATGTAGTGCTCGAGCTCAAATTTCTTCAGAGCCACTTTGTGTGCTGTTTCCATATCCACAAGTTCCTGGAATTTCAAAACAGCACTCTCATCTTTTGCCTGATCCCGTGCCATAACATAGAGATCGATGGCTTGTTGCTCCTGATCAATACAAAGTTCTACGATCTCATTCATGGACATGGAACTGATTTTTTCATGTAAGCTCATGCGACACTCCAGACTTTTGACTTCAAATACTCATTGATGGCAATGGCTGACTTTCTTCCAGCACCCATGGCCAGGATCACTGTAGCACCACCACTCACAATATCACCACCGGCAAAAACACCTTCCATTGAGGTACGACCATCTTCATCTGCAACAATATTACCCCATTTGTTAGTCGAGATCTCTGGGGTCGTCTGGGCGATGAGGGGATTGGATCCATTTCCTACCGCGATGACAACCATATCCACTTCCATGGTAAATTCGGAGCCTTCCATGGGGACGGGACGACGACGTCCTGAATCATCCGGTTCACCTAATTCCATACGCAGGCATTTTGCAGCGATAACATTGCCTTCATCATCACCGATAAACTCGATCGGATTGACCAGGTTCATGAATTTCACGCCCTCTTCCTTGGCATGGTGGATCTCTTCATTTCTGGCAGGCATTTCCTCCTCAGAGCGTCGATACACAATGGCGGCTTCATCAGCACCCAGTCGTTTGGCGGTCCTCACAGCATCCATGGCAGTATTTCCACCGCCAACAATGATGGCACGTTTTGCCCTATAAAGCGGTGTATCCCATTCTGGGAACTCATAGCCCCGCATGAGATTAGATCGCGTCAGAAACTCGTTTGCTGAATAAACACCGTTCAAATTCTCACCCGGTATGTTCATAAAGCGAGGAAGTCCAGCACCCAAACCCAGGAAGACAGCATCGAAGCCCTCTTCACTCATGAGTTCCTGAATGGTCATGGTGCGACCCACGATAAAGTTCTTCACAAATTTCACACCCATTGCTTCCAGAGTAGCCACTTCCTGGCGAAGAATTAATTTTGGTAAACGAAATTCAGGAATTCCATAAACTAGGACTCCACCAAACTCATGCAGAGCCTCAAAAACAGTTACTTCATGGCCTTCTTTAATAAGATCACTGGCAACAGCTAAACCCGCCGGTCCAGATCCCACGATGGCTACTTTGTTACCGCTTGGGGCTGGTAATTTTGTCTGCTCAGCTGATCCATTTCCATGTTTCAAGGAATAATCAGCAACAAATCTCTCGAGACGTCCAATAGCTACCGGCTCAAAACGACGCCCCATAACACAGACTTCTTCACACTGGGTTTCCTGAGGACATACGCGTCCACAGATTGCAGGGAGTGAGTTGTCTTCTTTAATCTTTTTAGCGGCACCGATGAAATCTTCATTACATATAAGTTGAATGAAGTCCGGGATCTTGATGCTCACAGGGCAGCCATCCATGCAAGTTGGTTTTTTGCATTCGATGCAGCGTTGTGCTTCAATGACAGCCTGCTCGGGTGTGAGTCCTAGATTGACTTCCAGAAAATTCGCACTGCGTTGATCAGCATCCTGCTCCGGCATATCCTGACGTGGAATGGTCAGGCGTTCCTTCATGGGAACAGTATTGAATGATTGTGGTCTTTCTCTTTCCATGAAATTAGACCCCCTCTAGCATTTGTTCAGCTTTGATCTTTTTCATCTGTCTCTCGAGAAAACATTTATGCGATTCTTCTTCTTGCTTTTTATACATCTTTTGGCGACTGCCGAGTTCCTTGAAATTGACTTGATGTCCATCGAATTCAGGTCCATCCACACAGACAAAAACGGTTTTACCACCCACTGTGGCGCGACAGGCACCACACATCCCGGTTCCATCAACCATGATAGCATTCAAGCTGACCATGGTAGGTATTTCCAGAGCTTTGGTTTGATTCGAAACGGCGGCCATCATAGGAAGTGGTCCAATCGCTACGATCATATCTGGAGTCACACCCTCGTCCATGAGATCCTGGAGAACATCGGTTACCAGGCCATGACGGCCGGCTGATCCGTCATCGGTGGAGATACGGACTTCATCCACGACTTCAGCCATCTGGTTTTCAGCGATAAGGAGATCTTTATGACGTGCTCCAATAATTGAAATAACCCGATTGCCGGCAGCTTTCCCCGCTGCTGCGATGGGTAGAGATTCAGCTGTCCCCACACCCCCACTGATACAAACCAGGGTGCCCCAGTTCTCGATATGCGTAGGAAGCCCCAGGGGCCCAACAAGATCCTGTAGGTGATCACCTGCCTCCAGAGTATTCAAGTGGGCGCTGGTTTTACCCAGACCCTGAACAATAATATTAATCCATCCCTCATCTGGATTTGAATCAGCAATCGTAATGGGAATACGTTCGCCCTTTTCGTGGACTCTCAGGATAATGAACTGTCCGGCTTGCCGTTTTTTTGCAATATGAGGAGCCTCAATGAGGAAGCTTTTCACATTGGGTGCAATAAATTCAGCCTTTAATATTTTATACATCTATAGTCTCCTCTTCCAAGTATTTGACTTAGGCAAGGACTATGCCATAAGGGCCTAGCTGTCACTAATTTTCAGAGTTTGGATATACTCGTGGTGAATAGTTTTAAAAGACTTGCTGCCTAAGTACCTAGATAGCTGTCGGGAACGGGAATGTTTTGCTTTCTGAAAAAGGAGAGTTGGTCAAAATATCCCCTTTGAAGAATAATTTGTCCCTCTTTGATCTTAAAAAAACCACAACCCCTTAAACCAATAGGATCGCTCCATTCCAGTATGACCCAATCGCCTGATTGCAGTAGGTTCTCTGGCTTGCAGATCATTGTAGCTCTGGCAAACTCACCCTGAAACATCTGTCGGATGGCATCACGACCTCTGACTGGCGTATCGAACACCACCTGATCGTTGATAGCATTTTCGGAATAGAGTTGGGCTAGTCCTTGAGAATCTGCATTATTGAACAGCTCAACCCATTTCTTTACAAGTTGAATTGATTCCATCTGGTTTCTCCCAAGTTTAAAAGCGGTGTTTCAAATTCCAGGCATCTACATAATAGAGTAGTTTGAGAGAGACACTATTATTCTGATCTTCTGAGCCTAATCCTTTGAGATCATCAAAGAAGGTCACCTCTGTATCTGAATCATCCGCATAAATGGCATTCTTCCAGCTAAGTGTTAACTCACTGCCTGGTGCAAAACGCCAGGTCATGACCGCATCAATTGTAAAGGCATTAAATACCTGATCCAATTCTGCATCAAATTCCCTTGACTGCAAATCACCATCATCGAGAAGATCATAATAATCATGATAATCTACGGCAGCTCGATAGTAACGCAGTCTGAGATCAGATTCCAGATTGCGACTGAAGATGAACTGTGAATAAAGACTATTCGTGATTGTGAGATTGTCTCTTCGGCCAAATACAGGGTTATCTAGAGAATCAAAATCTGCAAAGGCATGATCATCTTTCATCTTATCCAGATCTAAGTCATAGTTTATCTGGATTTGATTATTCACACGCCAACTGGGACTAAAACCACCACCCCGCCAGCGGGTACCTCTGTTTGTTTTAGTAGACATTCCAGTCCATCCACTTATGGAGAAGGGTTTATTTCTGTTTGATGAGAGCCAGGCATGTCCATGCATATATTTTGGGTTAACAAAATATCGATCATCAACCCTGGCCTCATAGTGATCGTGGCTTTCCTTCGGAAATATATTTAGCCCCCCACCCGTAGACACGTAATTCTTAAAGGTTACATCCCAGTCGACTCTTACTCGAAATGAAGAATACAATCTTGGCTTGTATAGCCAAGTATAGGATTCACTGACTTCCAACCTGGCATCATTCACTTTCCAAGTTGGATTCAAGGTTTTAATCTGTGCCCAGGCAAAATGTACGAGCTCATTCGGCTGGCGGAGGAAGCCCATGTCATTCGGATTGAAGTGCTTACTTTCAACACCAATACCCGTCCCGTATTGTAGCATGCCCTCCTCTTCTGAAACATCAACATTATATCTGTAGCCGGTTGACACACTATCGGGATAAATCAATCTATTGTAAGCTCCATTGGCTTCAAATTCCCACTTGGAGTCCTTGCTCAGCAATCTGGTTTCAAAGCCGATCACATTGGCATCTCTGAAGTCATTTGTGGTATCATCCCCTGAGAATCTTTGGACATTAGTGTTGATGACACTAAACTCAGATCCATTCTTCAAATTTTTGCTCACCACAACAAGATTGTAATTGGTCAGGGGGTTGGTCAAGAGTTCACGTTCATTCCCTAGAGAATCCTCAATACTTGCACGCACTGGAGCAGTAATGGCATTAAAGAAACCTAAGCCAACACCGTTGATGGTTTGACCTGTTACTTTGGTTGCATTGTATAGCTGGGTTTCACTTGGGTTCGATTTAACCTGATCACCAGGTCTGAGAATATCCTCGTCCTCATCTTCTATCATTCCATGTCTAATTGGAGTGGATCCAACTCTGCGCGAATAGAATATCCCAGCCTTGTGGAGCAATTGGGTTCCCTCAGTGAAGAAAGATCGATGTTCGTCAAAGCGAACTTCGAAGGGCGATAGGTTTAATACAGCATTGTCCGATTGAACCTCCCCAAAATCCGGGATGAGGGTCATATCCAGGGTAAAACTCTCATTGATTCCATACTTGAGATCCATTCCTCCCCGATAGGAGGTGGAAAAATTACTCTTCCCCGGTTCATCGTAAGGGAAGTGATCCATTGAGGTGGATGCATAGGGTGTAAACGAGAGTCGCAGGGGTGTTTCTATCTTCTCTATCCCAGTTAAGACTCCAGCTTGTTGGGCAAAATTATCATTTGATACATCTATTTCGGTCCAGGTATGAACATCTCTCTCCCGAGCTCGATAACGAGCACAATTTAATCCCCATGTTTGAATATCTTTTGCGGGAAAGCGAAGCTGACTGAAAGGTATGGCCATTTCCACGGACCAGCCATCATCACTAAATGAAATGTCACTGGTCCATACTGGATTCCAGCTTTCATCATCGCTATTGGGGCTTACTTTTCTATCAATCTGAACACCGGCAGCGGTCACAATAAAATTGACCTCATTGGCACCATCATTAAATGGGCTTATCCATAATCCCACCCAATCTGCTACGACATCATCATCATCCCGTTTTCCCAGTTGTCTGGGAATATTTGAGGGCTCTGGATCGTACATTCTTACAGCCACATAAAGCGCAATATCATCGTAGAGAAATTTGACCTCTGTCCTTACAGGGGCAGGACCCCCGCTTTCCGGTCTGAATCGGAAAAAGTCGGTGGCTGGTGATATCTTCGCCCAGACCGCGTCATCGAGGACACCGTCAATTATGGGAGGATCATTTGTCCTCACGGTGGCTATGCTTTTCTTGACCTCGGAAGCCTGTGTGTTGGTAAATAGCACAAGGCTTACTACAAGTATATATAATAACTTCACTAGGTTTCTTTCTTTTAGTAAAAACTAAGCAGATATAATCAGGATTTACTTAAACCCAACTCTTTTAATTTGCGGGAGAGATTGGACTGCTGCATGCCCAAGCTTTTGGCCGTGCGGGAGATATTTCCCGCGTGCTGGCGCAATTGCGATTCCAGATAGCGTTCCTCAAAGATGCGTTTCGCATCTGAAAAGGGTCTGGTTTCACTGAAAATTGCAGCTTCACCGTCAGCGGAAATTACCTGATTTAGATGTGGCTTTACTTCGGGTATATCAATCTCAGTATTGGGACTTAAAATATATAGTCGTTCCACCAAGTTGCGTAATTCGCGGATATTCCCGGGAAAAGCATAATCGCTTAGCATTTTCATGGCATCTCTGGAGAAATGCTTGGGGGCTATGCTCAATTCAGCCGCATAATGACCGAGGAAGTGAATGAGCAGGGTCTTGATATCACCTTCTCTTTCCCGGAGCGGAGGTAGATTGATGGGTACGACATTTAATCTGTAAAATAAATCTTCACGGAATCCACCAGAAGTAACCATCTCTTCCAGGGGTTTATTTGTGGCAGCCAGAAGTCTGATATCCACAGATTGCGTCTGAGTGCCCCCCACTCTTTCAAACTTACCATCCTCCAGAACTCTCAGAATCTTAGCCTGGGCAGAGAGACTCATATCGCCTATCTCATCCAAAAAGAGGGTTCCACCATGGGCCATTTCGATCTTACCCTTCTTTTGTCCAACAGCACCCGTAAAGGCACCCTTTTCATGGCCAAATAACTCACTCTCCACCAATTCTGATGGAATAGCGGCTGCATTAAATTTCACAAAGGGTTCCTTTACACGGGGACTGGCAGCATGGATGGCATGTGCCACTAATTCTTTCCCTGTCCCACTCTCGCCTCGAATGAGGACCTTAGCTTGGGTTGGTCCAACCCGACGTGCGGTTTCAAGGACTAACTCGATTTGGGGCGATGATCCAACCAGATTGTATTTGTCTTTCTGGGTCTGTTCGATAACTGCAGTTCGCTTACTCAGAGATTGCTTCTCAGAGAGGTTGCGAATTGCCAGCTTTACTCGGGCCAGTGAAAGCGGTTTCTCCAGAAAATCATAGGCTCCGATACGAAGCGCATCTACTGCCGTACCAACTGTAGCATGCCCGGAGATCATGATGACATCCAGACTTTCATCAAGTTCGCGAATGGCTTTTAAAACTTCGATGCCATCCATTCCTGGTAGGCGTATATCCAATAATACCAAGTCTGCGTTTTCCTTTTTGAGAATCTCGATACCATCTTCACCGCTACCTGCTTCTAAAACAATGTGGCCGTCATCTTCCAGGATGTCTCGTAAGGTGAGACGGATGTTTTTTTCATCATCTATAACTAAAATTTTGATCTTATGCTCAGCCATAATATTACCCTATTCGTTTTCTTGTGTGCTGTTTGTCTCTCGATTACATGGAAGACTAATCTGAAAGGTCGATCCCTCTCCCATATCGCTAAAAGCTTTAATATCTCCACCGTGCTGGCGAATGATCCGACGTACTATAGCAAGACCCAGCCCAGTCCCTTTTTTCTTTGTTGTGTAGTAAGGTTCAAAGATCTTGGTTAGGTACTCAGTCTGTATGCCCTGCCCATGATCAGTGATACTGATCCTGCAGGTTCGGTCCACAACTTTTGTTTCCAATATGATATGTGGTTCCCCAGGACAGGCTTGAATGGCATTTTGGATCAGATTTACCAGCACCTGTTTCATTTGCATTATATCAGCGCATATATATTCCAAGCTGTCATCAAGGCGTAATTCTACCCTGGCATCATCAGAATACTGATGACTGATATCCTGAAGCTGCTGATTCAAATTGTACTTCTCCAATTTGGCCTCAGGCATTTTAGCAAAACCGGAAAATGCGTTCACCAGTCCTTGCAGATTATCCACTTCCTCATTGATCACACCCATTGATTTTTCCAGGACAGCGGGTAGATCCTTTGCACCCTCATAATATTTCATTTCCAGGCGTTGTGTGGCGAGTCTGATGGGAGTCAGTGGGTTTTTGATCTCATGAGCCATGGCACGGGCCATTTCCTGCCAAATGGTTTGTCTCTCTGCTTCGATCAGTCGCTCCCGGCTCAGGTGGAGTTCGCTGACCATATTATTGAATGCCAGGATGAGGTTATTCAGTGGGGAATAAGCACTTTCCTTAACATGAATCTCAAAATCCCCCGATTTCAATTGCTCAGTGGCATCCAACAAGCGCGCCAGCGGACGGGTGATCATCATAAAGAGCAGCAGGAAGACACTCCCTGTGAGAATGACCATGAGAATCACGATCCCGACGGAATATCTTTTTATGTCGCGACTATAAAAATCGCCAGCTATTTCAATCTTTTGCAGATCCCTGAGAATCCCTTCAACTTCCTGATTGAAGCCTTCTACCCTACTAGAATCCAGGGTATGACTGTAGGTTCTGTAGATATCCCGGACCTTGTCCTTGGTCGATAGATTAGTTATCTGGTCCTGATAGGATGAAAGATTACTAATAAAGAAGGAACGCATCAGAAGTGAGGCCACCAGAGTGACCAAACTAACCAGTATAACGATCTGAAATCTGAATGAGGGCATTTTTAAACTCATGATGCCAGCTGTCTCTTTCTGAAGGATTCTGAAATATGCACCGGTCTGATCCTGTTCCAATAAGACATTAAATTCACCTTACTGGTAACTCCCGGCATTTCCATCTCTTCCATAAATGCTGATATTCTTAAGAAATATCGTTCATCATCTTCCATGACCCGCATTCTACAAAATAAGGCTCGATTGATCCGAACCCATTCTTGTCGGGCTTCTTCAAAATTGGTAGTGCGAATAGTATTGTCATCTTCGGCACGATAAACGGTGTACTCATCTTCCAGGAGGGAATATAAAAACCTGTGCTCCCAATCTGCCAGCGCAACGACTGAATCTGTGCGGGCATTAACCAGATCCACAACGAAGTGAATTGTAACCGTATCTCCCGATTGTAGGAGTAGATCCAGATCAGGCGTAAAACTCTCAACCAGACGACCGGTAGTATACAGTCGATCGCCATTAACCTCCAGTTCCACTTCCTGAAAATATGGATCTGTCCCGACAACAGCTGTCAGGAGTAACTGCGATACAATGAGGGCACCAGCACCCAGCTTATCAGCGAGAAACTGAAACACGTCTAGTTCTTTTTAATCATTTTTTGCTTTGGAACATCGTGAGTGTCATAGTCGGATGTTACCTATACTTGGTTCTTTCTATTCGAGAGCCATATTAATAGTCAATTTTTCATCTTTTGAAAATGATGACGGAATAAGAGTTATGCACAAATTTGCATTGTCTGTCTGACTCTGAAGCAGGGAGATAAGAGAAATGCCCTTGAGGCTGTGCTCACGTATCAGCATATAGCCGTCAGCGGTCCGCAGGAAATGCAATGTGATCCCTTGAACGGAATTATTGTTCAATACAGGATCGTGACAAGGCGTTACGGGAAGCGGATATCCAACAGGGCTGACCAGCTGTAGATCATTTGTGATTATAGCTGTGAATGATGGAGTTGTAAACATGAGTAGTAACAGGAAAATTCTCAATGTCTTCATATTTGATCCCTCCTCCCAACATTTTAAAACATGAAGCCGGTATCGTGTGACACCGGCATCATGTTATTTTATTAAATAAGCCTAAGCTTAGAAACCGAACCAGAGTCCCAATGAAATTGTTGTGGTTCCCAGCTCATCGAGTTTGCCCGAGCTTCCAACAAGTTCATAGGTATCAGTCTCAGTATCGAAAGAACCATTACCAAGTGTGGTCTTCCAACCGTTGCTGAAGCCATAACCATAGAGGTACCCATATTCCGCCCTGAGTCTCATCCATGAAGTAAGCTTGATCATCGCGTTAGCTCTTGGATGAACTACGAAATATGACTTTGAGAATTTTACAGATGTGCTTTTGGTATCGATAAGTTCATCGTTCAGATTGGTCCAGGAAAATTTTCCATCTTCCTGTGTTACATTCAGATCGATTCCACCGAGGCCAAGACCAACACCACCACCGATAACCGCCCATGAAAAAGGAGCTAATCTTTTTTCTACGGTTAATCCACCCATACCCATCTTAAAGTCCACTTTACGCTCAACCATGGTTACACCATCACTGTGTGTTGCCGTAACTTTGTTTGAAACGCCACCACCGTTACCAAAGCCACCCAGGAACCAGCCGTTACCGACATATCCCTGTCCTGAGCCTCCCCATAATACGATGCCATCATCGCGGAATGGACTTGCCTCAAGCCCCAGCTCAGTCATGATTGCGTCTACATCATCAAATGTGGCTCCGTCATCCTGAACCAGCATGGGCGTGAATCCACCACCACCCCAACCACGAGAGTTACGACGTTTTTTGTCTTTCTTTTTCTTGTCGCCATCCATGGTCAATTGTGATTCTTTTTTCTCTTTTTTAACCGGGGCAATAAAGGTTATAACTGTTGTATCCTGAGCTTCATCGCGCCAGTAAAGAACCTTCACTTTGTCACCAAAGTTCTTGCTTCTGATGAGTCGAACGAGGTGATCTTCATAGAGAACTTTGGTTCCGCCAAAATACATGATGATATCATCTTCAATGATGCCAGCGCGATCAGCGGCGCCATCGTTTGTTACACCATCTACGAGTACTCCGTGGGCAAAGGGATAGCGCATTTTGTATGCGTCTTCAAAATCCATGTCACTGAGATAAACACCCAGTTTTGGTCGTGCTGCATCCCCTTCGTCATCAATATTGATATGGATACCTGTTTCAATATTCATACCCTCAAGTGTTTCCTGGATCTCCACGGCTGCTTGAGCTAATTCTTCTTCAACATCGCTCATGTCAACATTGATATCCTGAGCAATGACAGGCGTTGCCATCAAGAAGGTCACGGTTAGAACAATCACACTTACCAATGCGCCGGCATTTGCCAGGGCAACAAACGCTCCTGAGATCGAGCTCCAAGCGGGATAATGCTGTGTTGTAGTTTTCATGTTCGGGTTCCTTTCTAATCTATCGTTTTCCATTTTCATTGTTTTTGTCCAATTCATTTGCCTAATACAAGGACAATAGCCATGCCACAATGAAAGGAAACCATTCTAACACTTTGTTTTACATAGGTTAAACAATGCTTATTCAGCACAATTCCTCCTCAAAAAGCAATCTAATTTAGCATCAAACTGATATAGTGCTATATCAGTTTGATATATTTAAAATTTAGTCTCTTTTGGGATTAGGCTTGTATTGGTGAAAGGCTTGTGGTTAAAGGGCTAGAGAGCGAATCACTTCGCTGAGTAATCGGGCAAAATCATCCCGGACTCTTAGACCCGTTTCGATGACTTCTTCATGATTGAGCGGCTGATCCAGAATTCCGGCTGCATAATTAGTAAGACAGCTGATCCCAATGACCTTCATGCCCAATTGAAACGCCATCATGCTTTCATGGACCGTCGACATTCCCACAGCATCAGCTTGTTTTGATCTGAGGAAGCGAATTTCAGCCGGGGTTTCATAGGATGGGCCGTTCAAGCCGGCATAAGATCCGATCTTTAAGGGAATGGAGGCCGCTTGGGCAACTTCAAATATTTCGTTCAGGGTTTGATGATCAAATATATCTTTTGGTTCCTGCCCTGCTGGATACACAGAACGTCCCGTTTGATTTAAGAGGCTGTTTATGAGCATGAGATCACCGGGAGGATAGGTTTTACGAATGCTTCCAGCGGCATTGGTAAGCAGGATGGTTTCTGCCCCAAGTGCTTTGAGTATATGAATGGGATAGACTACTTCTTCCAGGCTATAACCCTCATAAAAATGAACTCTGCCAGAGTTGACCAGCACAGGAATTTGATCGAGATATCCATGCACCATCTCGCCGGAATGCCCTTCCACTGTAGAAAGAGGAAATCCGGGTATCGCAGAGAATGGTATGGATGTAGTGTTTTGCAGAGAGTCCACAAAATTTCCCAGACCAGAGCCTAGTACCAGGGCTATGCTGGCTTTGAAATCGCCTCGTTTCCGTATTTCTGCAATCGCCTCATTAATCATTTCTAAGCTTCACGCAATCTGTCTTCGCGAAGGAGAGGCATCGACTGCGGCGATCTCAAATCTGAGATTGCCACGCCTTTCAGGCTCGCAAAGACCCATTTGGTTTGTTTCAGTGATATCATTCAATTCTCTTCCTGAACTGCTGTACTCAATTGACCGCAAGCAGCGTCAATATCATCACCCTGACTCCACCGGACGGTCACCGGGAATTGAGATCCTTTCAGGGTATCAGTGAATCTGCCAATGCGTTTATTAGATGGCCTGGCATAGCCTTCAACCACGGTGTTATAGGGAATCAGATTTACTTTGCAAAAGACCTGATTGGCGATTTTTTGCAAGCGTTTGGCATCTTCGATAGTGTCATTCACATTGTCCAGGAGAACGTATTCGAAGGTGAGCATATTCTTGGATGTCTTGGTATAATGCTGACATGCTTTTACAAGATCCCGGATGTTCCATTTTTTGTTTATGGGCATCACTTTTGTTCTACTTTCATCCTCGCTGGCATTCAAACTGATCGCCAATTTATAGCGATGACCTTCATCGGCAAACCTCTTGATCTGAGGTACCATACCGCTGGTGGAGATAGTTATCTTCCGAGCCCCGTGGGCGAAACCATGCTCAGCATTCAAAATATCTGCCGCTCGAATGACCTGTTCATAATTGTGGAAGGGTTCGCCCATACCCATAAAAACAATATTTGTGATGGGGCGTTGACTTGTCTCCCGCACATGGAGGAGTTGATCAGCGATCTCACCACTGGTCAAGTTTCGCAGAAGACCCATTTTTCCCGTGGCACAGAAGTCACAATCCAGGGCGCAGCCCACTTGAGATGATAAACAAACTGTAACACGATTATCTTCAGGAATGAGGACGGTTTCAACAAATTTTCCATCATTTAAACGGATGAGAAGCTTGGAGGTGCCCTGGGTTTCAGAAGTTTGCACTTGATGAATGGTACTCAAACCAAGATCACACTTTTCTTCCAACAGCTGGATAAAATCTTTGGAGAGGTTGGTGATCTCTGAAAACTCTTTGATCCCTTTTTCCCAGATCCACTGAAACAGCTGTCGCCCACGAAAAGCCTGTTCACCCTGCTCTATTGCCCAGGCTTCCATTTCAGGAAGGGTAAAATTCTTTAATTGGATCTTATCAGTGCTCATGTCTGAAAATACACTGTTAGCTGAGTAGAAAAACATCTTCTTTCTGTGTCCGTGAGTTGTGAGTTTCTGAGTTTCACGCATGAGAGCTTTGTGATAGTCACTGAGCCGGAGATTGAGCTTGTCGAAATCCCGGTGAGGTGTAAACTTGAATAAGATGCTCCTTTTCACCTCAAATAAATTTCTATTTAGTGTGATAAGGCTAAATTTTACTCAGCAGGAGAATCTGAGAATTGTTCAGCACAGCTCGTTTTCGTATATTGACTAAACAGGACACACTGATGAAAATACTTCTATACACTTCTCTGCTCGTTTTACTGACTTCTTGTAGTGGTCCAAAGCTATCTCTTCCAGTAGATCCAGGGCAAAAACAAATTGTGGATATTGCTGATCTCTTTCAGAGTGGACATTCCCGTTTTCAGTCAGTCATGGACGATGACAGCACACTAAATAAAGTTTGGCAAAATCGCAGAGAAGAAGTGGTCCTGGTCTTTATTGATATTCAATGGGATGATGGTGAAAAAGAGCAGGCTCAGCAATCCGGGATAATTCTGAATGACGGTGCACTCATTCTCACCGCCGGCCATGGTTTTGTCATTGAGGATGGTGAAATCACACAGATTCGTATTCGGACGATCTCCAGCCAGGAGGCCGTTGCCAATATTGTCAGTCTGGTCTATGACAAAAAAAGATCTTCGGTGGTGGACTGGGCACTCTTGAAACCCGTGCATGCACTTCATCACAGTAAGTCGAAGCCTTTGTCACCTGATTCAGCCAATGATGCAGTCTTGGTTTTAGGTTACCCAGGTGCCATGGGTGTTAACAAGGATGGTAGAGTCGTGAGGATTCAGGAGAGTTTAATCGGTCATAAATATCCTCTGGGATTGGTCTGCGAGCAGGAGCTCCTTGATAATAATACTTTGATCCCCTTAGCAGGTACGGTTCCCATCAGAGGAATCAGTGGCGCACCCGTTTTTAATGCTGGAGGTGAATTGATTGGTCTATTCTCCTCCATGGGTCGTCGCCGGAATCTCATTGCCTGGCAGTATGTTTTTTGGATGTCTGAAGTGCCCTGGGAAAGAATCAACGCGCTCTAGCAATTTATATATTGTGCCATGTAGGGAGGAATCTTATTATTGCGCGCTCGTTTTAGGATGAGCCACTTTTGAAAAGTGGGCCAGGTAGCTTCCGCCTTCGTTTTACAACTCCGGCGGGACAGGCAGTCTCCTCCTTCGCTACCAGAAATAGAGATAGTGAGACAGATTATTTGAAATTTATAATTCACAATTCAGCATTCAGAATTGGTTTAAGGCCAGGTAGCTCAGTCGGTAGAGCAGGGGACTGAAAATCCCCGTGTCGGCGGTTCAATTCCGTCCCTGGCCACCACACTAAAGCCCATGTAAATCAATAACTTACATGGGCTTTCTTTTTGACCCACATAGTGCACATATGTGCATTTAATACCCACCAAATAGTACCGTTTTGTATGGATACTGCACATATAGTGCACACGCTTTTGAGAGATTGCCATTATGCTACCCTATTCCAGCAGGATGAAATAGGCTCTCCAATCTGATTGATTACAGGCGTGGTTTTCTGGAGTATCGAACTCATATCTGCGTAATCAGCTTGAAGCAAATCAACATAGTGCTGCTCCGTTACCTTCACTGAAGAATGTCCAAGGAACTTGGATACGCGATAGATATCGACACCTGCCTGGATAAGCAACGCACCGGCCGTCTTTCTCAGGGTGTGAAGATTGGCATCTGGGAAACCAGCTTTGTCAAATAGTTTCCTGGACAAAGCCTGAGAAACGGCAGAATATGTATAGGGGAATGGTGATCGTTTTATCCTCCGACGTTGTAGTATCTCCTTGAGTGTGTCATTCAATGGGATTTGGCGGCGCTTACGTCCTTTGCCTATGATCTCAATATGATCATCATAGACTGAATCCCAGGTAAACTCACCTTCTTCCAGAATCTCCGTAGCACGAGCACCTGTTTGAAGGTAAAACGTTACAAGATCCCATGCGCGTTGATCCTTTTTAGTCGCAATTGTTTCATACAGCTTTTTAATCTCAGCCGCTGAGAGAAATCGAACAGGCTTGTTCTCCACTTTGAGCATTTTAACCCCTAGAAATGGAGATTTGACTAGGTAATCCTGTCTAACAGCCCACGAAAACATCGCTTTCAGGTGCCGCAATTCAGTATTCAGGGAAACAGGCTTGACCTTCTTCTTATTCAAGCGCCAGTCCTTGTAATCTTCAATATCCGTTGTACTGATCGACTGCAAAGGTGTCCTGGCACTCATCCTAAGAAGGAACGGCTTAAAGACCTTATCATATCGAACTATAGTCTGGGGACTCCTGCCATCCAACTTGGCATGCTTCAGGAACCGAGTTGTACAGACTTTCAATGCCAAGGATTCGTCAGGTCTTGGTTTGATACCATTCTGTATCTCTAGCGCTTCATGTTCGAGTCGTTCGGCCGTTAGGCGTGCCGTTGTCTTTGATGTGTACATAACTTTGGATCTTCGCTTGCCTTGGTAATCAAACCACTGGATACGGTATCCAGCACGTCCTCTCGGGGATGAGTATTTCTGTATGCTTGCCATTCTATTTAATCTCCTGGTTGATGATTGTATTAGTATTGATTGCTGGGACTGGTTTGATGATCGCGCTCAGGGATGATTGCGGTATACGGACTGATCTACCGATCTTGACGTAATCAATATCTCGGGATTGGATTCTTGATCTCCAGAACTCCACTGACATGGATGTCTGGGCAGCGACCTGCTCGAGCGTCAGGTACTTTTCGGTTGGTGATCCACAATTTGGGCAGAACTTGTGATCACGGCTGGGGGTGTCTGGTCTTCCCACAAAACCCTCCTTAGGGCTTAGGGGTTACGCTCAAAGGCGATTTGATATGGACCAAATCCATATCTGTACGTATAAGGGTCTGAATCAGAAATGCTTCCTGAACCAAACTTTAATACGCATACTGGTGGACGGTGATTTGACGTACCGTTCATACTCTTCCAGCCAGTCACGATGTATCATGAATCGGGCTCGTGGAGCTTTGGATGATCGCTTTGATCTGATATGCCCTTTATAGATGGCCGATCTCATTTGAGAAGGACTGATATTGAGCATAGCGGCTGCTTCAGGTACGGTGATAAAATCCTTATGAGGACTGGGCAGCCTACTTTGTCTGTCTGCATCCCGTAGGGCATACCAACGTTCATGGTCCACACTAGCTTCACCGTCAGATTCAGGTATCTTGATTTGCCAGTAACCTTTAGTCATTGCTGACCTCACGAAGTAACATTTCATCTAGCCATTCACGACGGAAAAGTAGCTTTCCACCATTCTCACTGGATCTTGTTGTCTTCAAGCGACCTTTGGATATGGCCTGACGCAGCAAACTCTCCGAAAGGCGGGTGTAGTTTTTTGCCTCTGACAAAGTGTACCAGGTCTGATTGTTTTCTGTTTGTGTCATTTGAATTCCTTTCATAACACTGTTCCCTCTATTGGGGGTTTACAGAAGGAGGATTTCTTTCCTCCCTCTACTATTGTTATGTCAGCCCTAATGAGAGCTCTCAGGAATTCTCCTTTTTAGCTGTGCAATCATGACATCTGATGCATGGCGTTCAGTGTCGTAGGGGATACCCCCATGAAGCCATTTATATGATATATCATGGTCTACTACAGATTCCGCTTATTTGATATCATCTAAACAAAGGTGAAAAAGGGGTCCTGGTCGTCGGCGAGAGCGATCCAAACCCACTTATGGGGTGCATTCACTCGCGGATGGATTATCTGGGGGGTATTCGGATATTAACTTGAGTAAGGGGGTACCCCTAAATTGCAGCAATTGAAGAATGACAATAGAAACTACGTTTTCATCGCAGACGCAAACATTTAAGATAGGATTTGGAAGGGAAGCGGATCATCGTCAGCACCAGGCTATGGGTAGCTAGGACGGGTACCCAGCTGGTATGATAACCAAGTCTACCCTGTCTCCATGCACACCGGCGCCTAATTCCAATGAATTATAGAAAGATGGACTTTACTACGATTTAATGCGTACCGTTGGCATACTATGCAACCGCAAGAAGGGAAGAAGCAGGTCCTCCTCACCACCTGGACCCCCTCTTGCAGTGCATTCCGTTCATACTGGGACTATCTCCCGCCCAATACTCCCGGTTCAGTTTTAACCCATTCAGTTCCCTGCCGTCTAGACTTACCGTAGAAGTATTCCATAACTTGGGATGCTTTTACTTTGTCCACACCGTCAAGAAGAACTCCCTGCAGGCGGATACGTTCATCATCAGTCAGTCGATGGTCACGCACAAGTGCATTCAACGATTCTAGTTGGCGAGGTGTAGCCGTATGGTCGTCCGTGTTGATTGCAGAACGACTGGCAACGGGTACTTCTTCAGCGGGCGTTCCTTCAAGACCAGCCATTACAGCTAAAAATGACAGCGGGATACGATAGGCTTTGCCACTGGCTCTGGTTATGGCCATACTCTTTATTGCGTATTCATCTGCGTGTACCCAGCGTTCCTCCTTATTGCTACACATCGCCTCGCCAGATGCAACAACCTGATCTTGACGGTACACTGCCACTTTTGCTTCATAGGCAATCTCTCCTTCCCGATCTAGTCGTTGAGCAAAGATGACCTGCGGGAATAAACCTAGACTTGCTGATACGGTCGTCCACCATTCGATCTTGGGATACTGTTTGCCCCTAATATTCACCAGATACCCAGGACCTGTACAGCGCTGTGCAACAACACTCACAATACGTTGCGCCTGTAAGTATGCTTGCTCAGGGTCGGAACTGAATAGTGATCTTTGTTGATCCGTATTGTTATTCTGAATAGGATGTGCGACATCCATGACACGTTCTTGTGTCTCCATATTTACCTCCAGTTTTGAGTTGATTTACAGAATGTTATGATCTGAGAATGAAAAGTATGCTTCGGTTCCATTCCCAATGACTAAATGGTCGATTAAATCGATATCTAAATTCGACAGTAAGTTCTTTATTTTCAATGTTATAGCCTTATCTGACGAACTTGGTTCTACAGTACCTGACGGGTGCGTGTGACCTATCAGGATATTGGCTGCTTCATACTTTAACACCAGCTTAATTAATTCACGTGGATACACTACAGAAGTGTTGATAGTCCCTGTGAATATGATTGAGGTTTCAATTATCCGATTTTGCTGGTTCAAAAACACCACAGCGAAATGCTCCTGATCTCTGGAGGCATTTGAGAATACGCTCCGTAGGTGTTCTGCAGCATCTCTTGCAGACTTTAATTGACTACCTGGATTAATGTAAAACCGTCTATTCCACTCCTGGCGAAGCATCTCGTCAGGGATTTCACGTATTTCCATGTTGTTACTCCTTTCTGTTTATTGTGTAGCTGAACTTGTGTGGTCTGACTCTGACCGTGGTGCCCTCTGGTTCTTCGCCAGTCGCCAGGACATGTTTCCGAAGTGCCGCTTTATCAACGGCGAGCTTCTGAGGGATCACCCTAGTGAACTGGCTATCCTTCAGGACTACATCTTCATCCGTGATCATGATCTCTGGTTGTTGTGTTCTTACTTTCAGAGTTCCATTGACCAGTTGTTTGGTTGAATACCCGGACAAGTGCATCCAGTTGTCGAGCGCTAACACGTAGTATTGTTTGCGGCGCTGGATCTTGGCATTTTCAGATTCAAACCACAGATCAATGCGTTCTTTCTGCTGGAGCATACTTGCCTCGTTATTGGATTGGATTTCATCCAGATTTGCCAGCTTTGACAGATAGTAATCTGCATCAGCTTGACTTAAGGCAGGACGATCTTCTTCTCCAGGAACATGAGCGAGGTATTCAAGTACTGCACGTGTGTGTTCACATTCACCCTCGGGACTGACCTTTGCTATGAAGCAATTACAGATCAATCCTGAATCCGAGCGTTTAATCTCTACCGCATCACCACCGTAACTCCCTCCTACCAGGAAACCCTTCTCAGATTCGATGATGAGCAGCGACTGGAGATCGATGGATGTTTGCAGGAGTTCCATATCAATTCCCCCCAGGATTTAGAAGCTGATTAAGAGCTAAATGCTTCTCGAGAATCTGGGATGGTGGCGAACTCTTCATTGATTCAGTGAGGGCATTATATAATGACCACTTGGTTCTTGGTTCAAATTCTGTGTGACTGGGTTTATGCCATTCTTTGAGTGCAATCGGCATCTGTCTTGTGGTGATAATCTTCTCGCCGTATAAATGTCCAAGGGTTTCCCATGCTCGTTGATCATCAATCGGTATGGATTTCATCATCTCAGACTCGACTTCAATATTATGGAACGTAGATCGTGCACGTAATACGCACCGCACAATGATCATTTCGAGATCATCTAGTATTTTGGTCGTATGTTTCCTAAGACGCATTACTTGGCTATCGCTGCTTAAACAGAGATTGTCGCAAACTAGCACTGATGCCCCAGCCACAAGACCCGCTGAAAGTGACTTGTCTACAGATGAGCGGAAGCCTAAGGATAGTCCAAGAGAATCGGAATGAGTTCGGAATGTGTGAATTCCAAACAGCTGTTGACCTGATCGGGCTATCCCATATTTACTCCTGTCCAAGTTGTATTCTGGAAGAAGATCTTGCGCTATGGATGCAATCTTCATTGCAAAATCGTAGTGGGATATTGGATAATATGAAGGTGTTCGAGGTGGGACTGGAACCGACCTTAGATCGTCTAAGGTACAGAAATGACTTCCAGCGCCGTGCATTAATAGTTCTTGAGTCATTGTTGACTCCTTTCATTAGTTGAGGGGACAGAGGGGTTAAAGCATAAATCGCCGGGAACCCTTTGTCAGCCTATGTTTGATTTAATTGTTTAAAGGGAAGAGAGTCCGCACTAGGTCACCAGAAACCCGGTCAGACTCCCTGACACCCCTACCCTGCCTTAAGGGTGGGGGTTGATTTGTGAAACATGATCCTTCAGCGAAGTGACAAATTCAGCCATACCTGATATCCCCAAGGCATCAGAATTGGATCATGCAATGTGTTTTGATTTAGGAGTTGTACGAGGCATCTCCGTTCAAGTATGAACCAGGTTGTCAAACCCGGCCATGATCTGAACACCTCACCTGTCTGGTACAGGGTCAGAGGCAGGTTTCTTTAATCTCCTCGTCAGGAAATGCTACCCTGATGGGGAATCAGGATAACCACTCTATTGTCCGTCTGAATCCAGCATCGCAACCAACTGGGACGCCTGGTAGCTACGAGCAGTAGCCTCAGGGAAAATCTCACTCATCCGCCATACGTATGATATATGGTGAGATGGTTCATGGTGAATGGTACTGGGAGGACAATTTTCAGCTAAGCTGCTTGAAGATCAGATAGCAGCTTGCTTTGTTTCCTTCCACAGCAATGAGCTGTGAAGTCTCAGATAATGAGTTGCCTTCACCTGCCCAATCATCATAAAGTGAATCTCCCAGTATTACATCCGTATCTGCTGGGCTGAGTACATACCCTACTAACGATGGAATCGAGGTCTGCAGGCAGGCTTTACCTTTGAGAATATAAATATCATCTCCGTATAGTAATTGCATCCTGCGCTGTACCGACTGACGACCACTGGTGTCAAATGCGAAAGGTTCTTTGTACAGAGTCATTTGACCACCTCACTCAACTGTACAAGGTACCGCCCTTGTTTCAATCTGAATGAAGTACGCGGAATCCAGTTCGTGCTTGTAAGTGGGAACACATGCATTATTCTGTACGTCATTGTATCATTCAATACCTCAGTGTACGCTGGGTGTGCAACGAGTGCAGCGAGCTGACCTTTGGTCACCAACATACCTGGTGTAACTACTCGTGACGTACTCAAAGGGACGAACATTCCGGATGCAAGTCCTGCATATTTGATATCGTCAAGATCAAGTACGTTTCCCAGAAGATTTAGACTAAACTCTGTACACATGGCACCAATGAGTAGGTTCGTGTTTATACGCTTTGACAATTCCAGCGCCCAGGTACGTATCACCCTGGTTGCCTGGATGTATCCAATCCGAGGATTATTATCATCGTTGGTTTTATACACATTCCTCCAGAGTTTCTTTGATCTCGCAATAAACGTCAGTACATCCTTTACGGCCACATCAGATGAACGGGCTTGATGAGTTGCCCAGATTGTGCGACCACGGACTTTGACTCGCCGGTATTGATCTTTGGGAAAGTCTTGTACGAGTTCCAAGAGTTCTATTGCTGCAGTGTAATGTTCTGGCATCTCCTCACGTACAGCGTCAAGAACTTTGATTGTGTTCTTGTACTCAGTACTCATTGGCAGGTCTTCCTCTGAGTAATTGCGACGAGCATTGAGCAGCGTCCGTACGTTGACGTCAACTTGATCAAGCTGGTCGTGTACATCCTCGTACAGGAATTCATCTGCTTTCTCTGGCAGTAGTCCCAATATCCAACTATATCCTGCAAAGCGATCGGCTCCTGAGTTCTTCTTAGTTGCACTGATTGCTCTCTGAATCGCCTCCGTCAGGATCGTGCGGACCTCGTACGTCATGAGTTTCGGATCATGACGGTAGATCCTTCTGGCCATTTTGTCGTACACACCAATCTTTGAGCTATAAAGCCGCACTCTCTCCGTACTGGTACGTATAGCCTCTTCTGAAGTACGAGTAGCTTCATCCTTCACCGACTTGTACTGAGACGTATCGTGAATCTTGATCTGATCCCATCGAATCGAGTGCTCTAGTACAACAGGGTCGCTACTCAACGTAATTCCATCACCATCAGTATCACGTCCGCAATGACGAATGTACGCATCTTCAACGAAGGTCCGGTTCTCTTCATTAATATTCAGTTGAATCAGTTTTCCGTACATCGATTCATCCTTGATAAATTCAACGTGTACTGATATTAGGTTTTCGTGAACAGGAAGTGCCGGTGAGAATAAGAACGTCATCCTTCTGATTCCAGGTCGTACACCGGGACCCCGTACAATGAACTGGACGTTATTGGTCGATGAGCCCAAAGCCACCTTACCGGCTACCCCCCGTACTCGAATACGTCGAAACAGTTTTGCACAAGACGACAGCAACTGTTCGTTCATTTGGTGTACGTAAGCTGGGAATCCTGAAGCTGCTTTCACCAACACTTCTTGAGTAGGCAGCTCCTGGCGTACGGGAAGCATTACGTTCGCGTAGTCAGCCTGCTGACGGTTGAAACTTGGTGTCCATGGTACCATTGTATACGAGTCCATGATTGACCCTCGAGAGCTGATGGTCGTGCGTCCAGATCCAAACGGACGTTTGATGCCACCGTACCATCCAACAGGCAATCCTGCAGACGATGTGCTTTGGATCGTGCCCTTGAAGTAAGAGCCGTCAGCAAACCAGATTGTTCCTTGGTACGGTGAAGCGTCCAACCCGAGCTCAATGTCTATTTCATCGATCTTGTCGTCTGGCAGTACACAGACACCGAGATCCAGAACGTCATCGTGTACGTCGTTCTTATCGAGCGTGATTCCAGTGAGAGATGAAAGCAGAAAGCCCTGACGTTTAAGTCCTACTGCCAGGTTAGTGCGTTCCTGCGCGTGTCGCGACAACCAAGGCTGGATCTCTTCAGGAACCTTTCCCTCTTGTACGTAGAAGCTGCGATTGATTGATTCACATACGAGCTCATACTGTATTCCTTCCCATTCAAGCCGAAGTGGGGCATGTAGCACACGCTCCTGAGTAATACCATCGATCTCATTACGTACGAGTGGTTCATCCTGCCAGTAGAGTGTAAGTACCTCTGGAAAGAGCGTTGTACGGCTGTAAAGCATTGGTAACTCTGCATCGTCAGCGACAGATGGCGAAGGTACTATTGCCCCATCAGCCAAGATTGGTACTCCAATCAATTGCTGTTGCAGGTACACCACTGCCTTGAATGCCTCTGAGGATGATATACCCAGGTGTTTCGAGTCTTCAGTGTACACATACGACCGAAGTCGTTCACCGAGGTCCGTGCTGTGGATACGATCAGTTAGTGTTTGTACGTGGTGGATGTCTACCGCTCCTGAATGGACATCCTGTTGAAGGTTAACGAGTTGCTTTGCCAGTGGAACTGGCTTTTGGTGTACGGTTGTTGCTTGGAGTGACATGCGCATGTCTCCTTGTGTTACCGGTGTATAACGGCGAACCGGTTACCCGTATGTATGATTAATGTTTGTATGAAAGACCCCGTAGGGCGAAACGAAGACCCCCGGGGTGTAATTATATACTAATAGGTACCTACGTACTGAGCTAAGAATTGGATCCCATATAGAGATCTCAGGATATAAATAATATGAATTTGACCCCTTATAAGGCAATCATATAACAATGGACAGGTCTTGTGAAATGGTTAAAAGAGTTGAATAACTCATTCTGACAAGGTTCTTGACAATGATTTTCATCCTTGATAATTGTTGTATTGTTGTAGCAGATATTGTGGCTATCGAATATGAAAACGCTCCAGCATATACTATTCGAATATATTGCTGGAGCTTTGTTTTCAGAATGGTCCGAGAGTTCTTAACGAAGTTATTGAATATACTCTGGGGAGAGCAGGGATAGTTTTGTTGTTATTCTGTAAAACATGTATAGAAACAAAATCTATTGGAGTTTTATCAAAAACCTCCGAAACTATCCCTACCGTCCCTAATGACCATATGTTGGACTATTAGTCTAAAGGATCATTAGTCATTGGTGGGAAGCCATCGTCACGCTCTTCAAAGCCAAGACCTTCATACCACATCAATCCTGAACTTTTACGTTTTGTGATGCCCAGTCTGGTCATTTGCTGACCGAACATAGTTGAAGTCATGGGGTGTTGACCAGATTGTATGCAGTATTCTCTGAACACTTTATACAATACGCTTGCTTTAATTTTCAACACAAGATCCTTGGATACCTTTTCGTCAAGAAATGCAGCAACGATATCCGAATTGGATCGATAGATATCCGTCGCATCCTTCACACGCGAAGGTATAGGCAGACCATTCGACATCCACTGATGGGCGCCCTGGATTGCCCAGTTCATAATTCCGGGCAACTCATGGTATAACTTCTGCGTAAGGAACTTATCTTCACGTCCCTGGAAGCTCACATCAAATGGAACAACTTTGATGCGGCGCCAAATACCATTATCGGTACCACGAATCTCAGGAAGAGTATTCACTGCGAACCAGATTTTAAACTTCGGTGTGTAAGTGAAGAACTCCTGATATAGGAACCTCGCAGTGATCTTGTCACTACCGGTAATCGCTTTGATGCGCTCTTCATCTAATCGGCGGCTTTGGGACGATTCACTTGATGTTACAAGCCTGGTTCCGAATAACCGCGCAATATCGTTTGACGTTTCATAGTTCTTGGCCTCAAACGTGGAGAAAGGACTGTTGCTGCCATATCCTCCAAGCAGCGACAACAGAGTATCAAGTACTACAGATTTCCCGTTGCTGCCCCCTCCAGTGAGTATGAAAAGACATTGTTCTGTCGTCAAGCCTGTCAAAGAGTACCCTAGAGCGTGTTGGAGGAAATTTACCATCTCCGTGTCACCGTTCATCATTTCCAGAATTGCATTTTCCCAGATCGGGCAATTTGCATCTGGATCATATGCGAATCCAGTAGACTGATAGTTCATATCCTGGGGTTGTCCGTCACGGAACTTAGCACGTTCCAAATCGTACACGCCGTTCTCAAACTGAATCAAATAGTCACCACTTTCCCAAGCATCTGCTGTAACAGCAATTGGTGTAAATGCTTCTGCGATGCTTAGCATATTCCGGAATCGACTCATGTTTTCAATACCAATCGCCCACTTGAGATCCTTCTTTCGCTCTTCGTCAAAGCTAACACTCATTGCAATCTCTTGACGTTTTCGGGCTGTATCTTTTGCTATGTGATATATTTGCTCGGTTTCGTCCATTTTATAATACTGACCGTTCCAGAGGTACCATTTCTTTCGAGTATGGTCAAAGCGAGTGATGTCCTGATGGAGTTCAACGAACAACTCAGCATTACCATAGTCCGAATGCTTATAGTTGATGGTGGACTCGATCGGGGATATATCAATCCTCTGCTTACTAAACACAGATTTGATGATTGATTCGACTTCCTTGTTATTCATGGGATCAGGTAAGCTAGTATTCCAACCGTTCAGATTATCAACGACTGCCTCTTTGGTAAGTCCATCCATTTTCATTCCTCGGGCTATGTCAAATGCAGTGTTATTCCGGTTGCCTATAGAAACACTTGTTTTGACCAGTGATTCCCATTCAGGTTTCCGTGATACTTGTCCAGTACGAACAGAACTACTCGATGTAGTTTGAACGGCTTGAAACTCATTCGCTAGACGTTCTGACACCTGGACATCGTAGAATTCATCGGGATCAGAAACCACTCCAGGTTCCTTGGCCATTCCCATGATAGTTTCCATATCCGTGTTTAGAACGTTTGGGATTCGTATTTTGTATAACATGGACTTCGAATTGATTGTATTCTCACATCTTAACAATCTATTCTTATCGTAGATCTTCATATCAAATTCCCATGCTCCCCAGCTTGCCTCAACCAGTGTTTTGAAATAAGTTGGTAATTCTACCGAGGGTTCTACGCTCCCAAACATCAGTGTTGGAATTGCTATATGAAAGCCTTTGCTTCCAGAAAACCAAACAGGTAGATCCGCTGGGCTGATTTCGTATTCTACTTCAAGATACTGCAGAAAGTCCTTTAATTGCTTTAGAGCGAAATCCAGATCCTTTGAGTCTATATCTAGGGGAAGGAAATCTGCATAACATTCGCCATTGTATCCTGTTACAGATTGTGTTTGCACACAATGTTCTAGATAAGATCGAGGAAATCGAAAGACAGTTTCCCCCGCATCCTCCATTTTTGGGTTCGTGATGAACCCATCTTTTACATTGTTACGATAATCCCAGCCACCTGTGGTCGTATCTCTGTATTTGAATTCAGGATAGGCCAAGTATTGATTTGAAGTACTTACTTTTCGCTGGCTGACATTTGTTTGTAACCTTGGTTCAATTCTTGCATCTAATGATATTGTTGTTGGATTGTGCATAACAGGCACTCCATTTCTTAGTTCGGTGATTCATGAGGGATCTTGTAGCCAGCACCGACAATTCACTGGTACCCTGGGGCTCAGCATTCGATTATCATTGGAGCTGAGCGCGATCCCGAATTCAACATCAAGGACCTATCCCTACTATATAGTTATGTCAGTCCAGATCTTGTGAAGTGCTATTTATGCCCATTATTTCACACAAAATCACATTATCTACTCAACCCATAACGGCCTAAGTATTTGTATATTATAATTATACGGTATATGTAATTTATTTTAATAGTGTGATGTATATCACATGGTAAGTGGGTATATATTGCCTTTTATCCTGACTGTTGGTGATTTACTATGTCGAATTAAACTCAGGATGAGGGGAGCTAATACATCCAATTCTCATGGGCTAACGGTGCCCTGTTCAACTCCTCACGGATGAGCCTCCAATGAGGCATCAAACGATCCATGTACTGAGTGAAATGTTTATTGTGATGAGGTTCTAGCAGGTGAACCATCTCATGGACAACGATATATTCTAAACATTCCTTAGGCTTCTTAGCCAACTCTGTATTTAGGCGGATGTGTCCACGGTCAGGACGACAGCCACCCCACTTCGTACGCATCTTCTGGATGAATATCTGCTCCACCCTGACCTTAATCACCGGCTCCCATTTCTGGACATACTCAGCGGCAATGCTTCTCACTTGCTCCCGGTACCAACTCGCAATGATGGATTCCCGCTTTTCGTGTGCTGATTCAGGCTGGGTGAACAGAAGTAACTGTCTGTGCTTGATCTCAACTCTCGCTGGCTCTGTGCTGGGGACATTCACCAACAGGTATCGATCACCCCAGAGATAATGACTCTCCCGATCAACAAACTCACGTTGGGTTTCGCGTTCCTGGGTACGGATCTTCTTCTGCTGCTGTTTGATCCATCCCAGCTTTGAGATGGCAAAGATGCGAATCTTATCCAACCCCATGTGATCTGGGGCGGATATGTGGACACGACCATCAGGTGGATAAACACTGAGATGAACATTCTTGATTTCCTTGCGGACAACCCGTATGAGTATCTCACCCAGCTGAATCTGTGATGTCATTAATACTCTCTTTGTTCTTTGATAATCAGGAAGAGCTTTTCCACTTCATCGACATCACCCAGAACAGAATAAAGCGCATCCTTGATTATCATTTCACGGGGTTGTATCCCGCGCCAACCATCAGGACGCACTTCTCGAATGGTCTTGTCAATCTTTAACGCCAGGTCGGCAATAATGTCCTGTGCATCACCCTCTGAGATCTCATTTTCCGGGGTACGCATTTTCACCAGGTTGTTATACAAAGCTCGCTTCGCCTTTGTGTCAAGATCCTCCGGCGTGTTATCCGCGATTCCAACTTCTACCTGCTTGGCAATTTCAGCGATCTTCTTGAGATACTCCTCATAATCAAGCGCCTTGGCTCTGCGGGCTGCGATCAATTCATCCAGAACCTTGGACATCTTTTCATAGTATGCAGGATCATTCAAGTGCTCCTTGATGATCTTCCGGCGAACATTGTTCTCAATGGTTTCAGCGATGGCGTCCTTACTTCCTTTAAGTCCACCCAGCTGCTTATTGATGGCATCTGCGATCCCTGTTTTAACGATAAGCTCCAGCAAACTGAGATCGCCAAAGGGTGAGATCGTTCTTGAGCGATCCGCTTCAATGAACATGTCGATGAGCATGCGCATGTCTGCTTCATAAGATTTGAGATCCAGCGTTTCACCACTGGCTTTGCGGATCGTATCCCGCAATTTGAGATACCAATCCATCTGCTTTTTGATGATCTCGATCTCAGCCGACAGGTAGCCCGCTTCCTCTAATTCATCAGCAATATTGGCAAACGACCGGACCAGACCGACCGTCCCCAGGTATAGAGCGGTCCGTTGCGGCTCTTTTTCTTCAAGGTCACTAGCGATCTCTGTATTGCCACAGAAATACTGTATGTACTCTAATTCGCCTTTCGGTGGCTCAACTGGTTCACACAGCATGGCCAGTGTTTCCAAGGCATTATCCAATCGCTCTTTTCCTTGCTCAAGTCTATCCTTCAAAAGGATCTGAGAATCTTCGCCATCAGCAGTAGTATCCAGTTCGGACGCATAGACAGCTATAGCATTCTCAACCTTGCTGAAAAGGTCCATATAATCAACGATGTAACCAAACTCTTTGTCATCGGTATCTAACCGGTTCACACGACAGATAGCCTGAAAGAGTCCATGATCCTGCATGGATTTGTCTATATAGAGATAACTACACGGTGGTGCATCGAAACCTGTGAGTAGCTTATCCACAACGATGAGGAGTTTCATATTGACTGGCTTTTTAGTGAACAATGTCTTTGCCGTCTCCTCATAGGTCTCTGTCTTGGTCATTCCCGGATTGGGAACAATATCTTTCAGGAGTTCTTCGTAAGTATTGTAGATAAACTGTTTATCGGTCTCAGTATTCGCACCGGTTTCTTCCAGTGACACGTCTCCTGCATACGGATTGTATGAGGTGATAACTGCGGATCGCCCTTTGAAAGGTGTAAGCTGAAACAAAGTGTAATACTTGGTGGCTTCGTAAATACTGGATGCAACGAGAAGGGCATTCCCACGCTCACCGGAAAGCCTTGGTTTTACACTGAAATCTATGACAAGATCATTGACGATCCGATTCATCCTGGATTTCGAGCTGAGAACCTTTTGCATGGTTCCCCAGTGGTTTTTCAGTTCCTCCTTTTGCCAATCATTTAATCCTTTAGTCTTCGCATCGAACCAGGCATCTACTTGAGCTTCTGATCCCAAGTGCTGATCGATGTCTCTGGCTTCATATACCAGATCCAGGATCACACCATCCTCCACACCTTCACTGAACTTATATGTGTGGATGTAACCACCAAAGACCTCAAGACTGGTAGCCTTGTCTTTCTTTAAAAGTGGAGTGCCAGTGAACCCAATAAAGACCGCATTGGGCATAATGGCCTTCATCATTCGATGGAGACGACCACTCTGTGTACGGTGACACTCATCAACAAAGACAAAGACCTCGCCTACAGTCTGACTGGGCTGTGCCTCCAGCTCTTTAATGTATGCATTAAAGTTCTCTACGTCCTTGTGACCAAACTTATGAATGAGGGAACAAAGCAATCTGGGTGTAGCATCACTTAGCTGCTTCAATAGCTCTCGACCACTCTTGGATCGTTTGATCTTCTCACCAGCATCCATGAAGACGCCTTCGATCTGTTTATCCAATTCATCACGATCAGTAACAATAGCCACACGAGCCTGGGGGTTATTCTCCAGGATCCATTTGGCGAGCATCACCATAACTATACTCTTACCACTGCCCTGGGTGTGCCAGATGATCCCACCCTTGCGCTGCTTGACATGCTCTTGGGCTGCTTTCACTCCGAAATACTGATGAGCACGGGGTAGCTTCTTCCTCCCGTTGTCAAAGAGAATGAAATCATGCATTAGTTCGATTAGACGTTGCTTATTGCACAGACGCTTGAGGTATTTATCGAGCTTATAACCCTCATCATCGCTTTCATCTTCTTTCCAGGAAAGGAAGTACTTCTCCGGGGTACCAATGGTTCCGTATCTCAGACCCTCGGTATCATTACCGGCAAAGATGAATTGTATCGTAGAAAAGAACCATTCATTGAATTCTGACTTTTGGTTAGAAAGACTTTGTCGGATACCATCACCGATGCTTACTCTACTGCTCTTCAGTTCGATGAGTCCAATGGCAATCCCATTTACATATAGAATAAGATCTGGACGACGTTCGTGATTTCCCTTGAGCGTGACCTCCTCAGCGATAGTAAAGTGATTCGCTTCTGGTAAAGCCCAATTGATGAGGTGGATGGTGTCTGTGACTTCGCCGACATCCGTTTTAACCTGTACACCATAGCGTAACAACCCATAGACTGCTTCGTTGTTAGCATACAAACCGCGATTGGCATTATTAGCTTCAGTCCGAACCTTATAACTGGCTGTACTAATCTGAGCCGCTGAATAACCCGCTGTTCTGAGATAGTCCGCCAGGTAGGCTTCTTCAATATTGCTATTCCCGGTCCGATCCGACCAATCTCCCAGATAATCATACTCGAGTTCATTCTGAAACAGAGCAATGACTCTATTCTGAGTTTTGCGTTCAGGTTTACCGATCTCGTCTACCATCTGGATTCCCCGGGTTTATTCTGCATTTATTCTGCACTGGTGCACTTTTATTCTGCAATTAGCTCTCATAAACGAACTTCTATTGACACTCAACTTGTTGAAGGCAGCATGGCTTGCGTTGCCTGAATAGACTCCACTCATACAAGTCTAAACTTGACTTTTGCTTGGTCCCTTTTTCGTGTTATACGTGTGCCTAAGTTCAATATATCTTCTATACATAATATTGTTTATTATATACTTAGACATGGTCCCGTCTTGGTCCCGACATTGTCATTCTTGAGCATCGAAATCCTGTCTACCAACTCACAATACATACTGGCGTAAAACCACCACTGGTGGCAAACTAATGGGACATCAAAGAGCAAATGTACTCTCGTATTAACTGCACCTGAGGCATAAGTTTATTCTGCACTGATACATATTTATTCTGCATTTATTCTGCAAGTCTCCAGTCTGGAACTTTCCGAACCCCCTTATTAATAATTACACCACGTCGTCTCATATTCGTTAGAATGTGCCCAATCTTCGTATCTTTCTGTTTGGCAGTGAGACCTTGACTCAGTTTATCCATTAATAGCGTATTGATATCCTCCCGGGTGGCAGATTTGAATTCTGTGAGATAATCAGTAATGAGCTTCTCGTAAAATGCATCATCTTGTGCACGTGTTTTGATGTATTCAGCCTTTCCTCCCGTTGTTTTTGCTATGGATGCAGACACATGAATATTGGGTTTTCTCCCTTCAACCATGCCAGCTTTTCGCAATTCAGCCACCCTCTTATTCTCCACTGGTAGCTTCTTCTGAACACGATCAAGTGCAATGATATCTGAGAGGGGCAGATCTGTTTTCTGCATTAGCAACCTGCTATAGGCAGGATCCACAATTCGACCATGGACAATGACTTTTACCGCACCGGGATCTCTAAGATCATAATCTGGTAATGGGAAATATCGCCTTGCCTGACTTACATGCATGGCATGGATACCATATCCCATTGTATCAATCATGTTGAGTTCGGTCATTGCCCGAGCCAGGAAAGGATTACGGTATCTACGAGGGGTTCTACCCCCTGTGACATAATCCTCGGGTTGGCCTTCGAAGAAAGATCCTTCATTCTCAAACAACAACTTCTCGGGTAGCTCAGTTACCACAATACGACCATTTCTTGAATAGTCCTGGTGTGAAATACAGTTATGCAACGCTTCAAGCACAACCTTGTTATCATACTTTGCCATTTCTACTGGGAATAGCCCATCTTCAGGTAGAACTCGGATTTGGATATTCCTAATCCTGCTGTAGAGTTTAGACGTATTTATGAGAAATGGGGGACCAAAATGTTCATAGGCTTGTTCTTGTCCTTCAAGTTTCCATGTCATCTGAGCAGGGTAGGGTTGTAAAAGATGCGCTGATTCTGGTTTCCCAAGCAGAATCAATGCTGTTCGCGTAACGTCGCCATCCCTCGTTATCTGGGCCCTATCTAGAAATGTTTGTAGAGACCAATCAGCTACTTCATCTTCGGAAAACCTATTGGCATACTTTGTGGCAAATGAGTCTTTGGCCTGCTGCATTGCTTCCTCATCCAAGTGATCAAGGGTGGCTCCTCCGACTATTTCAGCTGACCAATCTGAAAGCAAGGTTTGTTGTCTTATTTCATCTAGTTTATCGAGACTTAGATTGGTCAGACTCTCCCCAGCCCTAGCATAGTAATGACCTTTCCTAGCGATGGGCAAACCTCGAGGAGCAGCCGGAATCTCAAATAGGACTACTCTACCATCAGCATGGAATAGCTCATGAATGTTCCGAAATGTCATATTGGGCTCGGTATCTTGTTGTATTTGCATTTTCAGACTATGCAATCTCTCTGATTCCGGCCTGTAATCAGTCCCAACAATAGTTCTGTTGCTGTTTTTGACTCCAAACACCAACCAGCTCCGATCTATACCACGTAAATTCGCCTCATTGGCAAGCGCTGAGAAATACTTGCCTATTGTGTTGGTCCTGTAATCATTCGAAGCTTCTTTAAATTCAATTACTTCGTTTTCCCAAGTGTTAATCAGGTTCTCAAGCAAAGTTTGTAGTTCTGCTGAATTCATTTACGCTTCTCCATTATGGTACCAATTTACAGCAGGTATTTATTCCGTTAACAGTTCTTTGTCATAGTCCCCGAACCATTTTAACAACTTATACACAGTTATATGCCATTTAGTGTATAACCATGTATAACTTAGTATAAGTTTCGATCATACCAGCCGAATCCTTCCTGTGAGGAGCTCCTGCATCATACCAGTTTTAACTAGTCGCACTTTTGAAAGCTTCTTTTCAAGCAATTGGATTTCAGAATCTAAATCTAAAAGGACTGTCGCAATTGCATCTTGCTCGGACCTACTCGATGGAATTGTAACTACCGTCTCTCGCACTTGCTTCAGGCTAATTTGAGGGTATGCTTGACCAGTAGTGATTGAGTTGTACATCGCACGGTATGAAGCTTGTGAAAGCATATAATAGATAAAGTCACTATTTACCTCCTCCGAATTGATCCTGATTCTAGCAATGTGTTGATTCATATTAGCTTCATCCAAGTCCTGAAGAAGTACTACCCTACCAACATTCCCAGTAATCGTCATGAGGATATCGCCATTCCGAATCCAACTACGATGCAATGAAGCATGAGCCTCTTCTGAGATGTACATCGATTGCGAAAGGTCTAAGCCCTTTGGGGAGACACACTCACTTCTTAGGAATAGAATACCAGAATTCTGCCAACTAAATCCATAAGTAGTTGGAGTTGAGCCTTTAGTTATAAATGCTGAAAAGCTCTGAAGCTCCTGCGATATCCATTTCTCCGACATGGAAAACTCGGGTACCCGACTTTTACCAGAAAGCAATTCCTGCATGACGCCCTGTTTGATGAGGCGCTTTTTGGCGATGAGCTGCTCCAGGGATTCGATATAGGCATCAGCATCACTCAAAGCCTCAGCTATGGCTTCTTGTTCAGCGGGGTTTGATGGCAAGCCAACTGAAAATGAATGAGCATCATTCCGATTAAGGGTGGGTACGCCAGATCCAGATGCAAACCGATTAAATCCAATTGATTTGAATAGGTAATATACAAACAGCGGATAATTCCGGTTAAACTTAGTAACCCATAGCGCAGTATTATGAGGCCAATAATCTTGCTCAATATAGTGAATAGCTCCAAGTGTTCCTGAGCGTCCTGTGACTACGCCTGGGCCCTTTACCATTGATTTGCTATGGTGATTCTTTATTCCATTCGAGTACACAACTGGAACGATTCCATCTTGAAGGCGATTAGAAGGTAAATCGAATCCCCTTTGGAGAGGTGCAACTTGTGCAATTGTCCTAGTACGCCAATCTACTGGGATCGAACCAACTTCAGTCTCTTTGTACCCCATTTTCATTCCCACATGAATCCCATCTTTTCCAGATGCCGATTCACTATAGCCTCTAAATCAACGACATTCTCTGCCAGACTGGGCAGTGGTGACTCATAACGTTCAACCAGTAGCGTCACTCGTTGCTTAAATTCCTGACTGATTCGATCCGTCTCCCCCTGGATCGCATTCTCCAGTGTTGTCAACCATTTGTCCTCAACTACCAGAGTCTTGATCTCATCAATACTTAGTTCAGGATATTTGTTATACACATTCAGATCTAGGGCTGCTTCGGCTAGCTTGAGTTGTTTCTTCTTTGCGACCAGACCGTTGGCTAAGGCAACCCACTGGTTCAGGATTTCCAATTCTTCCTGAGCATCATCTTCGGTTTTCAATTCTTTGATCCGGGCTGTCACGGCGGCTTTGCTCACCTTCTCAAACTCAGCGAGGGCTCCTTCTTCACAGGAGTGTTCCTCTTCAATCCCTAGCAGCTCAGCACCCACCTGTTCGATCTCAGTGGCTAGTCCATCAATGGCCTCCTGCTGTTCAGCGAAATAGCGAGCAACGATATAGATCTTGGGGATCAGATCACAGGTCCAGCCCTTGTCCTTCTCCTTGCCTTTCTTATCCACTTCAATCACTCGCGAGGTCTCAGCCTTCCAGCCACCTGCTGCGATGAGATAGAAATCATCCTGCATAGTTTCAGCCCAGTAATCCATGAGATGCTGATACACATCATAGGCATCCAGCAAGGGCAAGCTCTGATAGTGACCCAGCAAATCCTCACCCAGTGATTTGATGATCTCTTTGGGCAAACAACCGCTATCATGGTTCTTCAATTCTTCAATATGATTTGCACGCCAGCTTGCGAAATGATCACTGAGTCCCTGAATGAAGCTCTTGAATTCCGGATGATCATAAATGCAACTCCGGAGATCCACCTTATCCACCTTCAGGTCCATGTAACCAGGTCGGTTATTCTTGACTAGCGTGTCTTTCAGGTTTGGACAAAGCTCCCAATACTGGGATAAAGCATCTATATCCGATACCGGGATGCCACCCTGGAGATGTCCGCCTATGTCCTGAATGTCCTCCGGGATTTGATTGTCAATATAGCGGGGCAGGTTCAGGTTGAACTCGTTCTTCTCGATCTCCTCCACACTCACAATGCGGGCATATTTGGGATCCTCTTCCCGGCGATTGAACACATCCACGATCCGGTGAATATCCTGAGAGCGCAGACGGTTTTTGGGTCCATCTTTGATGAAGCCCTTGCTGGCATCGATCATGAAGATGCCTTTGCGCGTATGGGCATCCTCCTTGTCGATCACTACAATACATGCAGGGATACCCGTGCCGTAGAACAGGTTGGCGGGTAATCCAATGATTCCCTTGATGTAGCCCCTCCGGATCAGATTGCGACGGATCTCAGCTTCAGCATTTCCTCTAAACAGGACTCCGTGCGGAAGGATACAGGCACCCTTGCCCCTACTCTTCAGAGATCTAACAATATGCAACAGGTATGCATAGTCACCCTGCTTGCCTGGTGGTACACCGTAGGCTGTAAAGCGATCATATTTGTCATTGAGCGGGTCTAATCCTGTGCTCCATCGTTTGTCTGAGAAGGGTGGATTGGCAACCACATAGTCAAATGTCTTCAATGAATCGCCATCCTGATACTTTGGATCGGTGATAGTATTACCCTGGCGGATTAGTGCTGTAGGATTGTTATGCAGAATCATGTTCATGCGGGCGAGCCCACTGGTCGCAGCATCCTTTTCTTGACCATAGAGTGTTACCGCAGTCCCGGCTTCGTCACCGACCTTCAGAAGTAGGGATCCGGATCCACATGTGGGATCATATACGGTCGTCGATGCACTGGTCACGGCCTTATTGATTCCAAGTATTTGAGCCATGATTCGACTGACCTCGGCTGGTGTATAGAACTGCCCCTTGCTTTTACCACTCTCAGTCGCAAAGTGGCGCATGAGGTATTCATAAGCATCACCCAGGATGTCATCCCCATCAGCTCGATTCTTTGAAAAGTCCAATGCCTTGTTCTCGAAGATCCCAATCAGATTGGTAAGGCGATCCACCATTTCCTTGCCGGATCCCAGCTTGGTGGCATCGTTGAAGTCCGGCATATCGGAGAGCTTATTGGCTGTTGCCAGAGGCCCTACGATCTTCTTGTTGATCTGATCTCCGATGTCGGTGGTTCCTTTGAGCGCTACCATGTCCTTGAAGCTGGAACCATCAGGTATGGTTATTGGGGAAAACGGGGATCCGGAGTACTTGTCGCTGATGTATTTGATAAAGAGTAGGACCAGGACATAATCTTTGTACTGGCTGGCATCCATCCCGCCGCGTAGTTCGTCGCAGGATTGCCACAGTGAGCTATAGAGTTCGGATTTCTTGAGAGCCATAGTATTGTCATTTTTCCTATTTAAATCCAGCCACTCACTTCAAGCCAGTGAACCAGTGAAAACTTATACCCAATAATTGTCCCAGCTAATGTCACTAAGAGTATTACCCCAAGCTGTTTCAAGATAACATCTGTTCTCCTATCGGGGACCTTTGAAACAGTCCAGCCAATCCAGAAGGATGACATCAGGAACGTGAAGTCTTTACCAATAAGCGAGCACAACACAATTGAAACCGTTATCCATATTCGATACTCCCATTGTGTGTAAAATAGTATCGTCATTAATGAGCTCCTCTATCTAAGCAAAATCAGTGTTGAAGAATGGTCCCCCTTGACCTTTCCAGATGAATCGAAGAAGATAGCCTTTACATACTTTGATTCAAGTTGTGTTAAAGGGTGCCGGGCTCGAAACGGCCGAATAGGGAATATTACCTAGTACCTATATGGCTTACATGACAATTAGGATTTTGGACCTCTATAAGGCGGTTTTATCACACTGGATATTGACCTGTCAACAAGCCTATACATTCCATTTTCCAGTAACCAAAACCATCAACTTATCTTCTTATTCTTTAGCACTTATTCTCTCCTCGTGCTTTGATACCATACCTGCACAGAATACATTTGACTGCCATCACCTGGGGGGTGCCATTTATTATGTATTTCAATAACTTTAAAAACCGAGAATGATTTAAGGCAAATCAACAAGTTTTGGCTCATAATTGACATTACAAACGAAACATAACTGATGAAGGACGTATGCTGGCAGCTCAATACTTACGAGAGGTACTAAAGGAATACTCATTCACTGAAGATCAAAGAAGTAAGATCAGGAGTGCAATAATCCCTCTTGTAAAGGAGGTAAAAGCCTGGGCGGGTCCAAATTTAATACGGGTCATTCCCACGGGGTCATTCGCAAAGGGTACAGCTGTTCGTGGAAATGTTGATATGGACTTGTTTATCTCACTAAAGCACGACACATCGCATCAACTCTCAGATATTTATAATTCGTTGTCCGATTACTTCGAAGAGTCCTATTCAATACGGAGGCAGAACGTCTCTGTTCGAGTAAATTATGCCGGACTCAATGTTGACTTGGTACCCGGTAAAAGGCAAAGCCAAAGCGGAACCGCTCATTCCATTTACTCAAGTAAAGCAGAAGCGTGGACTAAGACTGATATTATCAAACATATAGCGATGATAAAAGAAGGACCACATCGCGAGATAATGAGATTAATTAAGGTTTGGAGAGAACTGAATCAACTGGAGTTTCCATCCTTCCTTATAGAACTGATGGTGCTCGAATCGTTTAAAAGTCAAAAAGCATTAGGCCTTTCCCAGAAGCTGCTACAAACCCTTCGGTTTATCTCGAGGAATATCGAGAGTATCAAGATAGTGGATCCTGCGAATGGCAACAACATCATCACAGATACCATTTCCCAAGCCGACAAGCAGGAAATCTCAAGTGCGGCCAAAGCATCAGTATTAGAACCCTACTGGGAGAGGGTAGTCTGGGGGGTTTTCCCTAAAGATACAAAGATGCCACTTTAGCGAACACCAGATTGAGATGAGAGAATAACCGCATCGAACAGGAGAGAGTATGATGGAATGTCTAACAAGCTTCTTTGATTCAAAGTTCTTTATCATTTTTGGAGGAATCTCGACGATCATAGTAATTGTGGGTGTTTTGTACACTCTTTGGTTAATAGTTCGTGGAGTCGTTCCTGTTCTGTACAGGCTTGGGCTTGGGCTTTCAAAAAGAGATATAGCGATCGTATCTGCTGATCAATTTACTTCTTTAAGAGATCTACTCCTCGATTCCAAACTTTTCCAAGCTAAAAATCTCCACCAAGTTCACATCCGTGATATCCAGAAGGCTGCAAAGATGACGGTAATTATTGCTCATTGGGATCATATAAAGGATGACCTGGAAAGCGTTTTGCAGGTAAAACGTGATCAAGATGCACTGATAGTTTATGCGCCCCAAGGTGAAGGTACGCTCAATGCTGAATCATTGGATGCAATCAATAAGCACCGGTCTACCATACTCGTTAACTTTCGCGGCCGTTTAATGAATGATGTAGTCAGCAGCATGATCTCCACAAGCCATGCAGCGCAGTGAAATCAACACCATAATCCGTCAATTTGTTCGTGATGATATATCACCCTCTAAGGACGATAGACATTTTATATCGACCATATATGATTCATTCCGGGACCTACTCAACGACAATTGTATTCAAATTGGATCATACCCTCGGTATACTGCCACAAGACCGCTCCATGATTTGGACATACTCTTTTTGTCAGGAGAATGGGATTCAACATTACCAAACCCTGAGACTGTATTGGCGAGCTTGCTCGAGACCATTGAATCTGATTATGAAAACCCTACAGATCTCAGATATCGAGTTCAACAACAGACCCATTCCATCGCTGTAGAGTACTACGAGAATATCGATTTAGTTTTCTCAGTGGATGTGGTTCCAGGATATTCATTCGCAAGGAATGATTTCGAACAAGATGTTTATATGGTCCCCGAAATACTAGGATACAAACATGGCGAACAACGAAGAACCCATTATAGTCTGCTTGAATCCTCGGGCAGCACCATGCGATGGATTTCGTCAGATCCGCGCGGTTATATCAAGATCGCATCTGATCTTAATGAAATGAATTCCGATTTCAGAAGAGCGGTCAAATACACCAAAGCATGGAAGAATGGGTATGTGAGTTTGAACGATGAATTTAAACTTAAGTCCTTCCATATTGAACAGGTCATGGTCGGTTACTTCAAGGAGAATCCTGGCTTGGATGTTTTCGGCGCACTGTTTCAATTCTTCGTGGATCTGCCTGAATTCATTAACAAACCAAATATCCCAGATCGAGCTGATCCAGAGCGATTCATTGACGAGTACCTTAAGGATCTATCTGACAATCAGAGGAGACTCATAATTGAGGCCAGAGATTGCTTCTTAGTCAAACTAGAAGATTTTGATACTGAATCTGGGCTCGGTGCTCTATTTTCACCTTGTTTCAGAGCCAGAAGTGGCCCATCTGAACAATTTCTCTTCGATCTTGGGATACCAACTTTTCTGGATCCAGACTATGAATTGCGAATCGAAGGTGAAGTCCAAGAGCGGCAAGGTAGTTTTAGGAAATTCATCCTCGACAGGATTGGGAAAATCCTAGTTGACCGGCGGATCAGATTCAGTGTTAGAACACCGATTCCTGGTATTGATCTATATAAGTGGAAAGTCAAAAACGACAGTGTCTCACCACAACCAAGGGGCGAAATCACTGATCATCGTACTAAGAATGACCCTGAGCATACAAAGTATAGGGGTGATCACTACGTTGAATGCTTTGCAATCAAAGATGGTGTATGTATAGCCAAGGTTAGACAGAATGTTACACTTTCAGCAGGAAGATGAACACCCTGGATTACAAGCAGCCGTATATAATTGTTTACCATGCATTTAACCACTGTTTAACTCAAGCATGAGAGTTCACTTTTTGTCCCTGCATGAGCACCCAGTGCACACGTCTCGTTTCATTCCCTTCTAAAGCGCTGATTATCAGACTATTACAGAATGCAACAAGGGGATTAGTTATCCCCTTGTCTACCTAAGTTGCCTATCTGCTAATCCCTGATTACATTCAACGATTATGTGGGGACGCCTCATCATTGTTCTGGGCTTTAGCTCTCTTGTATTCACTCAAGACTATTCAGTCTCGGGCACAATCACGGACTTCTATACCAATGAACCAGTTGAGAACGCCATCATATCCTGCTGGACATCAGCGGATAGTGTCCTCTTGGCTAGCGATACGACAGACAGTGATGGAAACTATGCGTATTCATTCTCAGTGGTAAGCATAGACTACCGACAACTTCCAGACAGATTTGGATTACAACCAAATTACCCTAACCCCTTCAATCCTGAGACGGTTATACCTTTCTCCATCAGCTCTGGCGGTGAATACACTCTGAGTTCATTCAATATCCTGGGTCAACTCTTGGATAGAATTGAGTTCAACGTAACACCCGGTTCATATAGTGTCTACTATGATGGTGCAAGTGGTGCAGCCGGCGTTCAATTCATCGAACTGAGAGGGGCTGGGCAACGTAGTGTCCAGAAGGTTATCCTCCTGGATGGTGGTGGGTCTCAAGGATTTCAATTGAGTTCTAGTGGTTCTGTACGAAATACACTCGCTAAACCTGCTGAGAACCAACCGGTGACAATCAGAATCATCCGAGAAGACTATGAAGACTTCGAAGAGCAATCAGATCTCCCCGAAGGCATTTCAGTGATGAATTACCAGGTATCGGCGAATACATACGTGCCCGAACTTAGTCTTACTGTTCAGGTTGATTCCCTGGCAGAAGATTCATTCGCCCCTCTAACAGTAGCCACTTTTGTCCTAACTGACCCCGATCAACAGACCGAGTTCCTGGCAGATTTCCAATATTCAAATCATGAACTTGGAACCCTGGGAATACACGCCCCTACAAGATCGATTATCCTTTATCAGTTAACACCCAATGCATTTGGAACCTTTGAATATCAATTCTCCATTGAAGATGATGACGGTAACTCAGATACCGTAAGCTCTGAGCTGCACATACTGTCTGTGGATGATTTGCCTGAGATGCGCTACAACATAGTTCACAACGGCATTGGTGAAGACACCACGGGATTCCCGATCACTCTCATTGATCAAATGGAGTTTGAGGATGTTGATGCGGGAGAATCGATAGACTCTGTTGTATTCAATTGGGAGTATCCTGACTCTGTGTTTCTTTCCTGGGATGGTTCCTCAGTTTGGGTGGATAGTGTCCGGGCAGACTGGAACGGATCATTCTCCTTCAACTTTGAGGTTTACCAGCACGGGAGTGTTGCTACAACAGATACTGTCTGGTCTGAAGTGCGAGCCAAACCTGATGTCACCTTAATCATGCGAACATTAATGGAACCAGGAACTCCAATTTATGATCAAATTGAAAGCACATTTCAGATTGGAGACTCAATATATCATGGTTTTGGAAGCATAACAGTACAAAGAGCACCAGGAACATATGAAGTGTGGGCAGAAAATGATAGTTCTGGAGCTTTTGACACTTCAGGAGTATTTTTAGGAGATCCTTATATTTCTATAAGAACAGGAAATGGAAATCCTCTTGTTACTCCTGCATTGGAAACAAGAGCATTTGGAGATGAAAGTTCGGCTTTATCTATAGGAACTGAAGATATAGTTTTAGATTTATATAAAATTGTAAATTTAAGCATTAAAGATTGGAGAATAATGAATTATATTATTGATAATTCGGGTCCTGCAGGAATTGAAAAACCAAATACTGCAACTCCTGAAACATATATTGATAGTTCATTTGCAGGATATTCACAGCCATCAGAGCAAATGGTTGGATTTGCACAGTATATTACAAATACTTTGCTTCCTGCTATGTCTGAAGGAAGATATAACCCTGTGTGGATGGGTTTTGGAACACCACCTGTGCCAGATCCAGATGGACCAACAGTTCTTAAGTTTACATTTGATGATGTAACTCCTCCTCCTGGATTTAATTCAACAGGCATAAATGATAATAATGAGGTTTATTCTGCAAGTATTTTATCACATGCGACTTGGAATGATTTACCAGGATTATCAGGTGAAGCAGTTCAAGGGTTCATGGGACTTCAAGGATCTTTACCTGGAGGAAACGAGGTGGAATATTTGATTAGAGTTCAAGATGGGTTAGTGGTCCCTACTGAGTTTGGAATTCGTATGATTAGAATTAGAGATTACTTCAATCTCGGGGACAATTTCTAATCAGCCGCTGATCCAGGTTTGCGAAAGGGTCTTAGTGCTCTGGAATCTGAGCACCAATTGCACATATAGTGCACATGCTGAAATCACCTCCTCTGTAATTCACTGATTATCAACTCACTACAGTGATTGACAAAGGGACTGAAAATCCCCGTGTCGGCGGTTCAATTCCGTCCCTGGCCACAAAAAGAAACAGGTCCGCGTTAGTGGGCCTTTTTGTTTTTGTGCAAGTGGGGTGAATTTATCTAGCTAGCGAAGCGACGGTTCATCCGGAATCCCGACAAAGCTTGTCGGGATGGAGAAAGAGGAGGACAAGGTCCGACTCAATTCCGTCCCTGGCCACCACATAAATCCCTTGTAATTCTTAGACTTATGAGGGTTTTTTGTATCTAGGCGATTTTACGGAAATATATCCAATAGGGACAAAGTGGGACATGGTGGGACACCAGATGGTGACGATTTGGTGACGAAAAAAAGCCGTATTGGGTATATTGGTTATTCCGGAAGTTTCGGACAGTCATTCCGGAAAGTTTCGGACACCCTGTTCGCCCCTGTTCAGGTCGAGCTAGTTTAAGGCGGGGTGTCCGAGAGACCTACCCTGTTTTTGAGCTTTCTCATC